>Ga0272443_10000299_pt1 | contig 94163 bp, 82 predicted proteins | sample SSMAcet12_FD_193581 | JGI IMG/M metagenome (GOLD analysis project Ga0272443, IMG submission 193581) | Marine sediment archaeal communities from Little Sippewissett salt marsh, Falmouth, MA, United States - SSM-Acet-12 | ecosystem: Environmental > Aquatic > Marine > Wetlands > Sediment ...
GTTATAGAGCAATTGAAGGCAAAAGTCTAGTTTTTTTATATATGCCACTATAACGGCATGTTACGAGACTCCTGCATGCATTTCCGATAGTCTTGGAAAATTGTTTTTGTACGTGCGAAATGTAAGTCAGGTAAGGGCTATTTCATGACTGACAGCAGCACCTGGGTGGCTGCTAAAAAGGAACTGGGCAATCTCAAGATTTTCTTTCGCGGCGATCCGGTGCTGATCAATAGCTACCATGCCCTGTACCAGCCGGATGGCGCCACGGAAGCCCAGCCGATAGCGGTCGCGTTTGTCGACTTCCTCGTATCCGACAAGGGGCAGCAGATCGTACGCATGTACGGCGTGGATCGTTACGGCGAGGGGCTTTATAACGATGCCGCCTACGCCAAACAATACGAGCACTGACGGTTGTGGGCGACCGATTCAAATAGTACAGGATCGATAGGTTGCGTTCTCCAACCAATTCCGGTTTTGGTTGTGTCATAACAGGTGTTGAGGGCTGTTGTGGCGATGTGGCTAGAATTTTATATGGTTCCCGGCAGTAGAGGAAGGGATTATCAACCTTGATATTAGAACAGGGTGAGTTTGCCCGAAAACTTCCTCCATATTGATTTATCAGGGAAAAACTACCTGATAATCAATGGTTATATCTTTGAAGGATTAAAAGTTGAATATGATAGAAGAAACCATAGAGAGTTATAAGACGTTTTTGAGCGTCAAGTATCCGTCTCATTATAAACTGTATTCTAACCGTTTGGGCAATAAGCCTGAGGGCGCAAGAGCTGAAGCAGTTGTATTCTCTTGGCTTAGGACTCAGTTTCAAGATGTGACTGTTGGCGAAGACCTTGTGGCCGGAGGTGCCGACTTTCTCTGTGTATCAGAAAATAGCAAAATTATCGTTGAAGTCACCTGTGCTGAGTGTGAAGCGGTTGCAAATCAATCAGGGTGGCCTAATGGGGTACCAGAGAACGGTTCTGGTGGTTCATTTGGGTTGATTACACACATGCTGAGGACAAAAGCGTCAGAGAAAGCATCTCAGTTGTCGGGCTACGAAATGCCTCGGGTACTAACGATTACTTGTGAACACATAGCCTCCGATGTCCTGCTGGGGACCCTTGGAGCCGAAATGTTTCTCACAAGCGATACCAAAATAGCCGTGCCAAGAGCCACTGGCGAACCTACTGACGAGAAAGCATATTTGACCACAGACTTAAAGGACTCTGTCTTTTATAGGTTTAATAACGGAATTATCGAACCGTGTAGGCAAAGCATATCCGTAATTTTCCTGATCAGCATTTTTGCAGATAAATTGTTCGTCGTTGGTATTCTTCATCCTCATCCGCAGCATGTATTCCCTATCAGCCTGCTGCCTTCAGTACCATTTCTGCGAATGAAAAATTGGCCTTCAGAAAATAACGGCATTGAAACAGAATGGGTGGTTCATAGCCCTAAACCGACTGCGTTTTATCACCAGACAGTGTTTTTTAAGGATAAGGAATTGAAAAGCATATAACCATGCAAATTCAGCCGACACAAAAAGAGCGTGACTGAATTTGCGTCGATCCCATTTAGGGTCTAGATTAGGTTAAGGATGGGGGAGAAAATATGATCATACGTAATCTTGGTAAATCAGGGATTGCAGTATCGGCCATTGGGCTTGGCTGCATGGGCCTTTCCGAGTTTTACGGGCCACCCGCGCAAGAGTCGGAAGCCATTCATTTACTCCACCGGGCGGTAGGCTTGGGCGTTACTCACTTTGATACCGCGGAACTCTATGGCCAGGGACGCAATGAGCAGTTGCTGGGCAAGGCTTTTGCCGGGCGCTGGGACCAAATCGTGCTGGCCACCAAGTTTGGCCCCCAAAGGAATCCGGCTACGGGCGCCTTTGTGGGGGTGGATGGCTCTCCGGCCAATGTCCGCAGTTCCTGCGAAAAGAGTCTTCAGCGACTGGGTACGGACAAGATCGATCTGTACTATCTCCACCGTGTGGATCCATCGACTCCGATCGAAGAGACCGTGGGAGAGATGGCGAAGCTGGTTGAAGAAGGTAAAATCGGAGCAATCGGGTTGTCGGAGGCTTTGCCTGAGACGATTAGACGGGCAAGCACCGTTTTTCCCATTACCGCCCTTGAGACAGAGTATTCGATTTTCAGTCGGGATATCGAGCGGGACATTCTTCCCACCTGCGTGGAGCTGAACATTAGCCTGGTCGCTTATTCGCCCTTAGGCCGGGGAATGTTGACGGGCCGCTATAATTCGGCCAGCGAGCGGCCTACCAACGAGACGGATTTCCGTGCCCAGATGCAGCCTCGATTTCAGCCGGGCAATATCGGGGCCAATCTCAAACTGGTCGAGGCCATCAAGGAGATTGCTGCCCAACGGGGTTGCGTTGCAGCGCAGGTTGCTTTGGCCTGGGTATTGGGCCAGGGGGATCATGTCGTTGCTATTCCCGGCACGACCCGGCTCGTCAATCTGGAAACCAATTTGGGGGCGCTTGACTACCGGCTTACCGACGAAGACCGAGGTGTGCTCAATAATCTGGCCGACAAGGTTCTGGGGGACCGGTACGATCCTGAAGGAATGGCGTCGGTCAATCAGTGAGCCTTGAGCAGTGGTTTCACCAGAGTAATCCCTTGACATAAAAACAAATAGAATGTGGAAAAATGATTTTTGTAGACAAGCCATATATTTCTGATTTTTTAAGAAAAACAATTAAAGAAAACGGATTTCCTGTTGTCAAAACGGAAATTGCAGAAAAACTCGGTTTCAATAACGGATTGAATATGCTTGATGAAGAGAAAGCGATTCAACAAGCAAAGTCCTCAGAAAATATCCTGATCTACACGACATCTGAAAACGCTATCGGATGGATTGCCAAACATTTGTCGTCCACAAAACTTCCCAAAAAAATCGAATTATTCAAAGACAAGGCAAAGTTCCGAACCCTGATCAAGCCAATGTATCCTGATTTCTATTTCAGAGAAATACAACTATATGAATTGGACGAGTTGTCTTTGGAAAATATTCCTATGCCATTTATCATTAAACCTGCCGTTGGTTTTTTTAGCATGGGTGTTTACAAAGTCACGAGCCCCGGAAAATGGGAGCAAGTAAAAGAAGCTATAAGAACGGAGGTGCACCGGGCCAAAGACTTATATCCAACGGAGGTTCTGAACACAAAATCATTCATTATCGAACAGTGTATTGAGGGCGAAGAATTCGCAGTTGATGCTTATTTCGATGCTGCGGGTGACCCGGTTATTCTCAACATTCATAAACACATATTTTCTTCCAGCGAAGATGTAAGTGATCGTGTATATATTTCATCGAAAGAAATCATCGAAAGCAATATTGACCAATTTTATGTATTCCTGAAGGAAATTGGGGGACTATCGGGTGTGAGAAATTTTCCTGTCCACGCTGAGATCAGACGGGATCCTACCGGTTCCGTATTGCCAATTGAGATCAATCCAATGAGATTTGGCGGCTGGTGTTCAACCGCCGATGCGGCCTACCTGGCCTATGGATTCAATCCTTATGTTCTTTATTTTTCACAAAAACGACCGGAATGGAAAGAAATTCTAAAAAATAAGGAAGGAAAACTTTACAGCATCGTTGTCCTTGACAATTCTACAGGTATCGAAGGAACTCAAATCGCTTCATTTGACTATGATCGATTGCTGTCCAATTTCGAAAAGCCACTCGAATTAAGGAAAATCGATTGCGAAGAATATCCTGTTTTCGGATTTTTGTTTACTGAAACAAAAGAGGAAAACATCTTCGAATTGGATATAATCCTCAAATCTGATTTAAAAGAATTTATTACTGTCAGTGAATAAGATCTGTCTGCATCATCCGGCTTCAGCAGGCCAAATAGAGGTCTGGCGATTCCAGGTTATGGAAAAAATAAATAAAAAACCCCAGTCAGGAATCGCTCAAGGATCTCCGAGAAATAATGATAATACTCGGGAATTCATTGACGGCAGTACGCGATCGTATGCAGCTCTCAGAACGGCTGCTATTGGGTTGGGGACATATCAGCCCGGCTGGCGGTGGTCAGTGCATGCCGGCCCACAGACCGGTAAGGAATCAGAGAATCACATTGGCTATATCATCAGTGGCCGTATGATGGTCAGCGATGCATTCGGAAATCAGGCCGAGATCGAGGCGGGATATGCATTCGAAATCGAACCGGGGAGCGATGCCTGGGTGATCGGTGACGAGCCGTTCGTTGCACTGGACTTCATACCTATAAGCGATTCATCCTAATTTTATGAAATTCTCTTCCGCGGTGTTGGCTCAGAATCATGTTTCATCGCACGTTTTAGAAAATATCGGAATGGATGACGTAGAGATAATCGAAAAAGACCCATACACTAATGTGGACTACCAAAGAGGGGGCAATGGAAAATAGAATTATGAGATTGCTTTATTTTTTATCTTTGGTTTCATTATTGTTGTTCGCTGGATGTGCTTCATGTCCAAACAAGCCGTATGGGGGAAATCGTCACCCTTCCTCACTTGAACAATTAAGCCAGAAAAATCTTTTACTTGTTAATGAATTAGGAAAACTACCAGAAATACAAGACGGAATTTCACTATCAGAAGAGAATGCTTTAATAAGGATTGCCACTTTTTATACCTCTATTTCGATTAAATTTGATATAGCTTTCAAAAAAATGTATAATGTTGGCCTTGCTGACGTAAGGAAATATTGTACCCCATTACAGGCTTTATTTTGGCTTTCAGAAGAGGATTTGTTACAATCTAAAGATTGTTTGATTAACGATTTTTCATTAGAAAATTTACTTGTTGAAGCATGGAATTTTGGATCTCCTGTAATTTCTGACCAACAAATAATAGAGATCATTAACGGTATAGAGAAAAAAACATTCAAGGAGCAATACTTGAAAGATTGGAAAAGGTTAGGGAATGAAAAAATACAAGAATATTTTTTGGAAGATTTAAAAAACGGTAGTGTTGCTTTTTCAAAAATGGCGGAAGAAAAAATAAGAGACATTAAAAATGAAAACCCTAAATGGGACGACTTTGATACCGTTATAGATCGCCTCAATGCCCCCCAGTTAATTGACTATTACCAAAGGCATGTTATCGCTTACCGTTACCGGCCTGGGCACGGTGACGATTTGTATGAAGCAAAAAACGTGTTTGCCGACAAGAGCGGTCATTGTGCCCAGATTACTGCCTTTACCGTATATTCCCTGAGGCGGTCAGGCTATACTGCTAAAATGTGCACAATTGATGAACCGAGGCTCCGCTCTCCAAAAGGAAACAACCATCGGGTTGCCCTATTCGATGCCAACGGTAAAAAATATGTTATGGACAACGGAAGGACTAATCCCAAGTTCGGTATCGTTAGGAAGCAAGACTATTCACCTATGATCCACCCGTACAACCTGAATTATACAGCCGTATGGGAAGAGCTGCTTTCCTCACCCATTCAATGAAAATCCATCACCTGAGAAGCGCCACCTGCGTCATTGAGTCCCAAAAGCATTTCGTACTTATTGACCCGATGCTTGGAGGGAAGGGCTCTATTCCACCGTTTTCGTATATCCGTTATAGAGCATTGAGAAATCCGCTGGTAGGCCTGCCGCCGAATTCAGATTCCATATTGGAAAGCGTTACCGACTGCCTGATTACCCACAGCCAGAAATTCGGTATCAAAGCATTGCAGCATACCGACCACCTGGACATTTCGGGAGAGAATTTCCTTCGTGAAAAAAACACACCAATTACAACGCTTGCCCGCGATGCGAAAGTATTGAAAAAGTATGGGCTAAACATTCAAACCGAGATGGAATATTGGAAACCGGAATCCCTGCTCGGGGGTGAGATTACGGCGATTCCCGCCCGGCATGGCCATAGCTGGATCCATAAATTCATGGCCAACGGCGCCGGATATTTTCTCCAGCTTCCCGATGAGCCATCTGTCTACATCAGCGGCGATACGGTTTACACGGCCGACGTTGAGCGGGCGTTGACCGAACTCAGACCGGACATTGCGATCATGGCGGCGGGAACCGCCACCCTGGACGTAAGCAAACCCATCCTGATGCCGATGGTTGAATTGCTTCGATTCGTGCACACCGCCCCCGGAATCGTGGTTGCAAACCACCTCGAAGCCTTGAATCACTGCCCAACCACCCGCGAACAGTTGAAACAAGAGCTAAAAAACAACAATCTGCTTTCCAGGGTGCATATTCCCTATGATGGTGATGTGTTGACCTTTTAAAAAGAAAGGCTCCGATATAGGAAAAAAGCGTTTTGTGGATTTGAGCATCAGCATCGAGGCGGACCTTCCCAGCGACCCGCCGATGATGATTCCAAAGATTGACTACCTGACCCATGAAATGGGCGCCGAGCAAATGAAGCTGTTTTTCCCGGGTGTTGAAAACAAGGACCTGCCCGGAGGCCTCGGTTGGGCCGTCGAGCAGATCACGCTTTATACGCATTCCGGCACCCATCTGGATGCGCCGTATCACTACCATCCGACCATGGACAACGGGCAAAGGGCGCTGACCATCGACGAAATTCCATTGGAGTGGTGTTTCAACGATGGAGTGCTGCTGGACTTTCGTCACAAAGCCGACGGAGAACGGATTGCGGTCGAAGATGTCGAAAAAGAGCTGGAACGCATCCGTTATGAAATCAAGCCGCTGGACATTGTTCTCGTCTGGACCGGCGCCGACGCTGCCTGGGGGACGGAACAGTATCTGGTCAAAGGCGCGGGGATGAGCCGCGAGAGTACGCTTTTTCTGACCGAAAAGGGGGTGAAAGTTGTGGGAATCGACGCCTGGAGTTGGGACCGCCCCCTGCCGTTTCAGGCCGCCGATTTTCAGCAGTCGGGCGACGCCAAAGTGATCTGGGAAGCACATTTTGCCGGCATCGATATCGGATACTGCCACATGGAGAAAATGGCCAATCTATCCGCTATCGGCCGACCGCACGGATTCAGCGTGTGCTGTTTTCCGGTCAAGATCAAAGGTGCCAGCGCGGGTTGGACGCGGCCCGTGGCGATTGTCGAAGACTGACCATTGTCTCGAAAAAGAGTTGACAAAGCAAAAATCAGATATTAATTATTGACCGACTGGTCGGTATTGGAAATCTTTTTACAAGAAATAAAAAATTTTATAGACCCGACAGGAAACAAACCGTGGCACGTAAAGCGGACCCCAATCGAAGGAAAGCGATTCTGGACGCAGCCGGGCAGGTTTTTGCCCGCAAAGGATACGCAAATGCCCGGATCATCGAGGTGGCCGAAACCGCCTCGGTGGGCAAGGGCACCATCTACGAGTATTTTCGAAGCAAGGAAGATCTTTTTTTTGCGGTGTTCGAAGCGACCATGCAGGGCGCCGAAGAGTCCATTGCCGCCATAGCAACCGTGTCGGACGAACCCTTTGCGGAGCGAATGCGACAGCTGTCGGACGGCATGATTCAATCCTGGCTCGGCCAGCTCGAGATGTATGCGCTCGTGATGGAGTTCTGGTCGGCAACGGCATCCTCGCCAAGCCGCCAGCGGTTCAAGGCGGCTTTTCAGAAAGGCTACCGCGATCTGCGGATCGTTGTCGGGGATCTGATCGAAGCGGCCTGCGCCAATGGCGAGATATCGGCCGAAAGCGACGCCCAGGCCGTTGCCTCCGCCCTGATCGGTACCTGGGATGCCCTGTTGCTGCAGGCCTGGCTGGATCCGGATTTCGATGCCCTGGCCACTTCGCGATCATTTTTGGAGGTCGTGTTGCGGGGTCTACAGCCGACGACATCTGCTTAACTCAAAGAACACCGCAGTGTTGTTTTGGATTCTTCTGAAATCAAGGCATTTCATTGATGAGCACCCACCCAAACGGGGAGGTTGGTATGCGATGGTCACTGATTCTGATGGCAGCCAGATTTTTTTTGACGACCCTTCCGGTCCTGGCCCAGGACCCGCCGGATGCGGCCGCCATTATCGAAGCCAGTTTCAATCATTACCGGGGCAAAGCGTCCGAAGCCGAGGTCGAGATGATCATTCACCGTCCCACCTGGGAGCGAAGCATGCGTATGGTGGGGTGGACCAAGGGCACCGACAAAAGCCTGATCCGGATCACGGCCCCGGCCAAGGATGAAGGCAACGGCACTCTGAAAAACGGCTACGAGATGTGGACCTACAATCCCAAGGTCAACCGGGTGATCAAACTGCCGCCGGCCCTGATGTTCCAGTCCTGGATGGGGTCGGATTTTTCAAACAATGACCTGGCCAAAAGCGACAGCATCCTCAATGATTACACCCACAGCCAGATCGGCACCGAAACCCACGAGGGGCATACTGTTTACGTGATCAAGTCGTTGCCCAAGCCGGCAGCGCCGGTGGTCTGGGGAATGCAGATTCTCAAGGTTCGGGACGACGACGTGCTGCTCTCCCAGGAGTATTTCGACGAGGACCTGGCGTCAGTCAAACTCATGACCGCAGATCGGATTCAGCCCATGGGAGGACGTCTGTTCCCCAAAATCTGGAAGATGCACGAGACCGACCGGCCGGAAGAATACACCCTGTTGAACTATCATTCGGTGGCGTTTCTGGAGGATCTGCCCGAGTCGACATTCACCATCAACGCCCTGAAAACCCTGCACCGGAGGTAAAATCGTGCCCGTTGACGTCAAGATGGCCTGGCGCAATATCTGGCGCAACCCCCGCCGCACCCTGTTGACCATTGCGGCCATCGCTTTTGCCTGCGTGCTGCTGGTCTTCATGCTGTCGTTTCAATTCGGCAGCTACGACACCATGATCAACGCCTCGGTTAAAATCCACACCGGGCATTTGCAAGTTCAGGCCCGCGGCTACCGAAACGATCAGAAGATTCGTCAGGTGATTGCCGATCCTCGGCCGGTGCAGCAAGCCCTGGATGCCATGCCCGAGGTGTTGGCCCATGCTCCCCGCGCCCGGGCTTTCGCGTTGGTCTCGTCGGCGGACCGGGCTTACGGGGTGATGGTCGAAGGAATCGTACCCGAGGCCGAGGCGCAGGTGTCCACCTTGCCTCGAATTATCCGTAATGGGGAGTACCTGTCGGACCATCCGGTGGAGGAAGGGCTTCCCGACGCGCTGATCGGCAATCTTCTGGCCCGCAACCTGAAAGTGGCGGTCGGCGATGAATTGACTGTTTTGGGACAGGGCCGCGATGGTTCCATTGCCGCTACGGTGGTGCACGTCCGGGGTATCTACAGTTCGGGCATGGACGATTTCGATCGTAGCGCAATTCAAATTCCGCTGGCGGATTTCCAGGCGATTTTCACCATGGACATGGCCGTTCACGAGATCGTGGTCGTGGGGCGCCGCCTGTCGGACGCTCCCGCGATCAAGGCAGCCCTTCAGGACAAGCTGGCGCGTCTGGCGGCGAAAGCGGATCTGGTGGTGCTGGACTGGGAGGACCTGATGCCGGGGTTGCGGCAGGCCATCAACATGGACCTGGTCAGCGGAAGCATTTTCTACCTGATCCTGATCATGGTGGTCGCTTTCAGCATCCTGAACACGTTTCTGATGGCCATCTTCGAGCGCACCTACGAGTTCGGCATTATGATGGCCATGGGCACCAAGCCGCAACGGCTGACGCGGCTGGTGCTGGCCGAATCGACCGGCATGACCCTGGTGGGGGTGGCTACCGGCATGGTGCTGGGCTGCCTGGTGACGTTCTATTTCATGCATCACGGCATCAACTTGGGAGTCGATGAGATTTCTCGCCAGTTCGGTATTCCGGACACGCTCTATCCGCGATTGACGGCGATTTCCATAACGGCCGGCCCCCTGGCGGTGTTGTTGATTACCCTGCTGGCTGCTCTTTATCCGGCCTTGAAAATCAGAAAGTTAAAGCCGGTGGAAGCGATGCGTCAGCGATAGGCCGTTTACGCAAGAGCGCTTAATCGAATCACAAGTGGCCCTATTGACTGAGAGGAGCGGAATGGCGTGAAATCCACTCCTCCGAATGCAGATAGTTTGGCATTAGAAATGGAACCGGTTAACTTGGCCCCAAAACGAGGACTTCGATGAACGTGCAGATTGCCTGGCGCAATATCTGGCGCAACCCGCGCCGTACCGGTGTGATCCTGATCGCCGTGGTCATCGGCGTGTGGAGCATGATTTTTCTGGGCGCCCTGATGCGCGGCATCCTCGCGGGAATGATCCACAACGGCATCAACACCCTGACCGGCCATATCCAGATTCAGCAGGCCAACTATCCGCAGGATCCTTCCATCGACTACCGCATCGCCGAACCCGCCGGCATCGAAAACGTTTTAGCCGAGCATCTGCCCGAAGGCACCCAGTGGACCCGCCGGGTGCGGGTCAATTCCGTGGTCAACAACGCCCGCCACAACAAAGGCGCCACTCTGGTGGGCATCGATCCGGAAAAGGAAGCCAATTTGTCGTTTATCGGCACGGCCGTTACCCAAGGCCGCTACCTGAAAGCCGGGGAGGACAACGCCGTGGTGGTGGGTCGGGCACTGGCCGAGCAGTTCGAGACCGGGCTGGGACGCAAACTGATCGTGATGTCGCAGGATGCCAACGGTCGCATCGCCTCGCGGGCCTTTCGCATTCGTGGCATCTTCCAGGCGGAAATGGAGGCCACCGAGAAAAGTTATATCTTCGTGACCCTTCCGGCCGCTCAGAAGATGTTGAAAATGGGTGTGGCGGTGTCGGAAATCGCCATTTTGCTGCCCGACCACGACCAAACCGAAGAGGCCGCTCGAATGCTGAAAAACGAGCTGGCCGGCCGGGATCTGGCAATACGATCCTGGATGGAGGCGCTTCCGCTGCTTCAGGCCTACCTGAAGATGTACGATTCGTTCATTCTGATCTGGTTTGTTGTGGTGTTCGTGGCCATGGGTTTCGGCATTCTCAACACCACCCTGATGGCGGTGTTCGAACGCATGCGCGAGTTCGGTTTGCTCAAGGCCCTGGGAATGCGTCCCGGCCGTATTATCACGGGGATTTTGACCGAGTCCCTGTTCATCCTGATGATGGGCCTTGTCGTTGGCAACCTGTCGGGGCTGGCAAGCTGCTGGGCCCTGTCGTTTCACGGCATCGATCTGTCGGCGCTGGCCAAGGGGGTGGAGTATGCCGGCATGTCGCGGCTGATTTTTCCGGTGATCTGGGCCAGGGACCTGGTCAGCGCCAATCTGGTGGTGCTGCTGCTGGGTTTGCTTGTCTGCCTCTATCCGGCGATCAAGGCGGCCCGCTTCACGCCGGTGGAAGCGATGGTGCACAATTGAATTTTCAGTACCTGGAGAACCTAAAGCAATGAACAGCGAGAATACCAAGCCCCCCATCGTATCCTGCCAAGGGGTATCCAAAACCTATCGACAGGGGAAGGTGAGTGTCGAGGCCCTGTCTGACATCGACCTGACGGCCGAAGCCGGCGAATTTTTAGCCCTGGCCGGGCCGTCGGGGTCGGGCAAGACGACGCTGCTCAACCTGATCGGCAGTCTGGACGTCCCTGACGACGGCCGGATTAAGGTTGGCGGCCAGTCTTACGAAGAACTGAGCGACGCCCAGATGGCGGACCTTCGACTGCACCATATTGGATTCATCTTTCAGGCCTACAATTTGATTCCGGTGCTGTCTGCCGTGGAGAATGTGGAGTACGTAATGCTGCTTCAAGGAACGCCAACTGCCGAGCGCAGGCAGCGGGCCAGAGAGATCCTGGATATCGTCGGCCTGGAGGGCAAATACGACCGCCGCCCGGCCGAGCTTTCCGGCGGCCAGCAGCAGCGTGTGGCCGTGGCCCGGGCCATCGTCTCCAGTCCCGACATCGTTCTGGCCGACGAACCCACGGCCAACCTGGACTCCAAAACCGGCGAAAGCCTGTTGGAGTTGATGCGGCAGATGAATCGCGAACGCGGTGTGACCTTCATCTTCTCCACCCATGATCCCATGGTGATGGAATATGCCCGGCGAATCGTGCTACTGCGGGACGGCCGCATTACCGAGGATAACCGAAAGGCTTGATGTCATCCAAATTTCAACATAACGCATGGCGGCTGCTGGCAGTAATGCTGGCAGTCGCCTTTCTGGTGGGATTTCCGAACTGCCGCACGGCTTTCGGGGCCGAGGCTGAAAAAACGGACGCATTTTTCGAGGCGGGCGTTGAATGGGGCGGCCATGTACGGGCCATCGGCACCACGAGCTGGGTGGACGAGGACTCTGTCTACCCGTTTATGGATAACGATCCCTATACCGATGGCCAGTTGGAAGGGCGCCTGAAAAATCGGATCGATTTTGGCCAGCGCTGGTCCATGGAGACCCACTATGAACTGGTGGCACTATGGGGCGACACCTACGAGAACACCCGTGAACTGGAAGCGTTAGCGCCGGCGTTCTACGAGTTTTCCGTTGCGGAGCAAATTGTCGACGACGATCGCCGCCTGTTGGACCTGACCCACGTTCTTACCGAAAAGGATCGCTATCTCGCCTATCACAGGCTGGACCGTCTCAACGTCTCCCATGCCGCGGATTGGGGGACCCTGCGTCTGGGCCGTCAGGCCCTGACCTGGGGCGACGGGCTGATCTTCAACCCCATGGATCTCTTCAATCCGTTTTCGCCCACCGCGGTGCAGCGCGACTACAAGGTGGGCGACGACATGGCCCATTTACAAATTCCACTCAACAAGGGGGAGTTGCAGATGCTCTACCTGCCCCGGCGCGACCCGGCCACCGGCGACGTGGAAGAAGATGTTACCTCATATGCTGCCAAATATCATGCCTTCGTCGGGGCGATCGAAATGGATGTCATGGCCGCGCGCCACTACGCGGACACCATTGCCGGGCTGGGCGCCAGCGGTTACTGGGGCGGTGCCGCCTGGCGCATCAATACCGTTTACACTTACCTCGATGAAGGGTACGGTCGGAACGACAGCCTTCAGGCCGTCGCTAACCTGGACTATGCCTGGATCTGGGGTGGGAAGAATTACTACGGTCTGGTGGAGTTCTTTTACAACAGCCTGGGCTACACGGACGACTACGAGCGGGTTCTGGCCGATACGGATCTATTGGACCGGCTCGACCGCGGCGAACTTTTCAGCGTCGGACGCTACTATTTGTCGGGCCAGGTGCAGATCGAACTGCATCCTTTGCTCCAGCTATACACCACGGCCATCGTCAATCTTTGCGATCCTTCAGGAGTACTGCAACCGCAGTTAGTTTGGGATGTGGCCGAAGATTTCCAGGCCATCTTCGGCGCCCAGTGGCAATGGGGTGGCAGCGACAGCGAGTACGGAGGGTACGAGGTTACCGCTGCCAACACCACGGTTCGCCTGGCACCGGCCGACCGGGTCTATCTCTGGCTGACCTATTACTTCTAAAACCCATAGTAGGCGTTCCGCCTTTTTTCGAAGAATTAAAACTCAGATATTGATCACCTTGTCGGCCAGTTGCATGGCGGTAACGATGTCCAGCATATTGGTGGTCTGGCCCACCTGCTTGCGCTCCAGCAGATTGAAGTGATCCAGGCAGGTGCCGCACACGAGGATGGTCAGGCCGGTGGCCTCCAGATCCTGGATGTCCGCCAGGGTGCCTGCGCCGTCGATGGTGAGCTTCACCCCGCTGTTGACGAAAACCAGCCGCCACAGTTCATCGCCCATCTCTTTGAGGGTCTTGATGAAGTTGATCATCAGCTTGGCGCCCAGTATATCGTCACCCGTGCCCATGCAGTCCGATGCCACCATAACCATGATTTTGGTTGGGGCGCCTTCCGGTGCCTCGGCCACGGGCTCGGTTTGCGGCGCATCCGGTCCCCGAGTGGCGGTGATCGTATAAACCTCTCCCTTCTGTTCGACTGCGCTGGTATATCCCTGGGATGCGAGAAAACGGGCCACGTTCTCCCGGGACGGATCGTTGTCCACGAGAACTTCCATGCGTTCGGGGTGTTCGCTCTCTATGGCGGCCTTGGTTGCAAGAACCGGTGCCGGACAGGCCAGCCCCCTGGCGTCTACTTTGCTCATGATCTCTCCAGTTTTAAAATAGAAGCATCCATACGCAACTCAATTCAATATTCACTTTTTTTACTCCGACCTCAGTTTTTCACGCCACCTGAATTCTTCCGGCCGGGGATTCTACCACCTCACCGAAAATGGTCGCGTATTCGACGCCTTCGCTTTGCAGGTGGTCCACCAACGCCCTGGCCGAATCTGCGGCCACGGCGATGCACAACCCGCCGGAGGTTTGGGGATCGTAGAGAATGTCCCGCATGGACGGATCGATGCCTTCGCCCAAATCTACCATGTGTTCTCGGAAACTGCGGTTTTTATGGGCGCCCCCCGGCACCATGCCCATGGCAGAGAACTCCAGGGCCGCATCGATGACGGGCAGGTTTTCCACCACGATCTTCAAGCCACACTCCGCACCCTCGAGCATTTCCGCCAGGTGGCCGATGAGTCCGAATCCGGTAATATCCGTGCAGGCATGCACCGGATATTTCTGCATCACCTCGGCTGCCGTGCGGTTCAGGGTCGCCATGAGCACTGCGATCCTGCGTGTGACTTCATCGGAAGCCAGGTTGCCTTTAATGGCCGTGTTGACGATACCTGTGCCCAGCGGCTTGGTAAGCACCAGCCGGTCGCCGGCCTTGAGCCCATGCTTGGCGAGAATCCGAGCAGGGTGGACGAAACCGGTAACGGAAAGTCCGTATTTCAGCTCGTCATCCTCCACGCTGTGGCCGCCCAGCAGCACCGCTCCGGCTTCGCGAACTTTGTCGATACCCCCCTGGATCACCTGCCGCAGGATGGAAAGATCCATTTTCTTCAAAGGGAACCCCACCAGGTTCATGGCGGTTTTCGGCTCTCCACCCATGGCGTAGACATCGCTCAGGGCGTTGGCGGCGGCAATCTGACCGAACCAGTAAGGATCATCGACAATGGGTGTGAAAAAATCCACCGTCTGGATCAGGGCCAGTTCGTCGGATATCCGATACACCCCGGCATCGTCGGCCTTGGAAAGACCCACCAGAACATTGGCGTCGGTTGGAAACTCCAACCCGCATAGGGCTTTGTCCAGGTCCCCTGGAGGCAATTTAGAAGCTCAACCGGCCCCTTTGACCGTTTCGGTCAGGCGCATTGGATTCTGGAATGGCTGATCGGCTGCCATTTACGTTCTCCTGATCAAAAATTGAATACCATCGCGCGGGATAGATGCGTCATTTATGTTAGGCATTGGGAGGGCCGGCGGCGGCCCTGAGTTCCGCCATCAACCGGTTCAAATCCAGCTGGTATCGCTCGGCTACTTGATGCACGGTGTCGAACAACGCCTGGCAGCAGATGCATTCTCCTGCCCGATGATCCCACGCTTTGAATACCGCTTCCGTTGCCCGGTGACGGCTGACAATCTCCAATACCGTCATCCCGGGTTCAATACAAGACAATCCCTGATCCATCAACCACCTGCCCTTGCCGGATTGAACGACGATAACCGTCGATTGCGGGAAAATTAACCCTGCTTGCCGTTGAAAGCAAATTGCTAAATTAAATAGAATAGTCAAAACGCATAGAAAAATTCTATTTGCCTTTTTGGATTTGAAACCAATTTTGTTAGGCAACCAATCAAAGGAGAGTAGCAATGAAAAACAGACTCATAACGGTAATGGTTATCGGTGGGGTTTTGATGGCGGGGTGTTCGAAAACCAATCAAGCTGCTGCAGAACCCGATGCTTTTCCCTTGAAAAATTGTCCGGATCGACCCAATTGCGTTTCCAGTATCGCAAAAGACCAGGACCGCTATGTGGCGCCGTATGCCTATGCCTGTGACCGGCGGCGAGCTATTGAAGCCCTGGTGCGGGTTCTTTCCGAGGAGCCACGGACGACCATCGTCGAAAAGAGAGAAGACTACCTTCACGTGGAATTCAGATCGAGAATTTTCCGCTTTGTGGATGATGTCGAGTTCTATTTTCCCGTTGACCAGCCGCGGGTCCATGTCCGGTCTGCATCGAGAGTGGGCTACTCGGATATGGGTGTCAACCGAAAGCGGGTGGAAACGCTTCGCGAAAACTTTTCAGAGGCTTTGAAGGAACATCCCTGACCCCGGCGAGAAGGGCCTTTTACTACTGGACTTTTGCTTCCTTCTTTGAATAGCCTGCTGCCTCACCCGGCGGCCTTGGCGTTCAGCTCCTCCCAGGCTTTCATGGCCCGGCGCTGATGGGGGATGGTAATGGTTCCGCCAACGACCAGCCCGATAAACAGCGCCTCTTCGAGTTCTGCGCTGCTGACCCCTTCCTCGTGGCAGCGAATCACGTGGTACTTGATGCAGTCGTCACAGCGAAGCACGAAGCTGGCCACCAGTCCTAAAAGCTCCTTGGTTTTTGCCGGCAAGGCCCCTTCGCGGTACGCCTGCGCGTCCAGGCTGTAAAAGCGCTTGGTCCCCAATCCGGCATATTTCATCACCAGGTCATTGAGCGTTTCCCGCTCCTGCTGAAATTTTTCGATGTCGCCCATCTGTTTTTCTCCCTTCCGTCATTTTCATGTGGGGCACGCATACCACGGTTATGGGTTGAAAGGAATTGTTCTTTTTACGGATTGATCAAAGCAGGTCGCAGGCCTGATCGAAATGTGTTTGGGGCGGAGGGGATGAGACGGCGGCATCATTTTTCCAATGCTTCTGCAACCAGTTCAACGGGGTGGCGGACGGCAATGGTAGCACCGGCCCGGGAGAGCATATCGGAAATCTGGATCATACAGGCCGGGCATCCCGTGGCCACGACATCGGCCCCGGTTTCCTGGATGTGGGCGGCCTTTTTCCCCCCGATGCTTTTGGAGATGTCGTAGTACTGCAGGTTGAAACTGCCGCCCATGCCGCAGCACCAGTCCGGCTCGACCATTTCCTTTAGCCGGTAACCCGGTGCTGCCTCGATAACGGCGCGCGGCTCACGGAACACATGGAGGCTTTTTTTCAGATGGCAGGGGTCGTGGTAGGTGACGGTGCGTATACAGGGTTCGGTTTTCCCCAGCGGCCGGAGTCCGGCTATGTTAACCAGAAACTGGTTGATATCCATGGTTCGGTCGGCAAGCCGGCTGGCGGCACTGCGGCTTTTGTCGTCGGCCATTGTCGGCCAGACCTCATGAATAGTGGAGGTGCACGTGGCACAAGAGGTAACCAGATAGTCGAATTCTCCGGCGGCGAAGAGCGCCAAGTTGTGGGCCAGCAGTTTCCTGAAGGTGGGTAGATCGCCACTGGATAGAGCCGGGATACCGCAGCATCCCTGGCCTTCCGGCGAATATACGCCTACTCCGCAATAATCCAGCACCTTGATCGTGGCATGGGCGATTTTGGGAAACATCTTGTCGATGAGACAGCCGGTGAAAAGGGCAACCTTGAGGCCGGATCGGCCGGCCGGCTTGTCCAGAAACGGAACCTGTTTGTGGAAGGGGACCCTGGCCAGTGGGCGGAAATGGCGGTCCTGGATCAGCGGCGACATCACCCGGGCGCAGGACGTACCTACGATTTCATTTGCCGGACGGGCGAACAGCTTTTGAAAACGGGCGCCCCATTCGGTCAGACGGTCGAAAATTTTGGGGTTGGCCAGCATGCCCTTGAGAATCAGTCGCTTGGCCGGCGACAACCCCATGTAGCCCGTCAGGATAGCCCGGGCCTTGAGAAAAATTTCCTGAACGTTGACTCCACTGGGGCAATTGGCCGTACAGGATCCGCACAACAGGCATTTGTTGAGCCGCTGGTTGACCCCCTCCGGATCGTCGAACATGGATTCCATCAAGCCGCCAAGCAAAGCCAGTTTGCCGCGGGCCACGTCCGCCTCCCGGCCGGTCTGGTCGAACACCGGACAGACGGCTTGGCACATCCCGCATTTCATACAGACCACGAGTTGATCTTCCAGTTCCCGCATCAAACGGGCAAGTTCTTCCATCGATGACATAGGTCTATGCTTTCGCGGCGATAATCTTGCCGGGGTTGAGGATATTCTTGGGATCCATTGCCCGTTTGATCCTTGAGGAGAAAAGAATCGTACCGGCGCTGGTCTCTTTTTCCAGGTAGCGGGACTTGGCCGTTCCGGTGCCGTGTTCGCCGGAGAGAGTCCCGCCCATTTTCAGGGCTTCGTCAAAAATGTCGTCAATTGCTTTTTCCACGCGTTCCCATTCTTTCGTGTCGCGTTTGTCCGTGAGAATGGTGGGGTGCAGGTTGCCGTCCCCGGCGTGGCCGAACGTGCCGATGGTCAGATCGTAGCGCCTGGCGATGGCCTGGATGGCGGCCACCATGTCCGGGATGCGGCTGCGCGGTACGGTGGCGTCTTCCAGAACCAGGGTGGGTTTGCGCTGAGCCAGGGCCGACAGGGCCGCACGGCGGGCGGCCCATACGCGGTCGCGCTCGGCCGCATCTTGGGCCACGTGGATGGAGGTCGCCCCCATGGATAGACACAAAGCCTCCACGCGGGCGGCATCTTCCTCCACCTGGGCCCTGTGTCCGTCCAGTTCCACCAGCAGCATGGCCGCCGCATCGACGGGCAGGCCGGCCTTGCTGAAATCCTCGACGGCCCGGATGGTAAAATTGTCCAGAAACTCAAGGGTTGCCGGAACGATGCGCTCAGCAATGATGGCGGCCACGGTTTCCGAAGCTTTTTCCAGGGATTCGAAAACGGCCATCATGGCTTTGCGATGGGCCGGCAGCGGGATCAGTTTGAGGATGATTTCGGCAAACACGCCCAGGGTGCCTTCCGAGCCGACCATCAAGCCGGTCAGGTTGTAGCCCGTCGCACACTTGACCGTGCGGGAGCCCGATTTGATCAGGTTGCCCTCCACGTCGAAAAAGCTCAGGCCCATGACATAGTCCCGGGTGACCCCGTATTTGAGCCCGCGAAGACCGCCGGCATTTTCGGCCACATTGCCGCCGATGGTGGAGACGGCCTGGCTGCCCGGGTCCGGCGGATAGAACAGGTCTTTGGCCTCCACGGCGGCGGCCAGTTTGGCCGTGACCACGCCGGGTTGGACCACGGCATACATATCCGCCTCGTTGATCTCTATAATGGATTTCATGCCGTTGGTGACGATGACCACACCGTTTTCAAAGGGCACGGTGCCGCCGCTCAGATTGGTTCCGGCACCGCGTACGGTCAACGGCAGGCCGTTTTCATTACACAGGCGAACCGCCTGCCCCAATGCCTCGGCGGTGGTGGGGCGAACGATCAATCCGGGCGGCACCGGGTCCACGACGGCAGCGTCGTAAGCGTAGGTGTGCAGGTCGGCGGCATCGGTCCAGGCGTTGTCTTGGCCCACGATGGTTTTGAATTGTTGGACGATGGATTTGGCGATCATTGTCGAGATCCTTGATTTTATAAGAATTCAGAAGGAAAAGAATTTCATTGTGTCCATTCACAATGGGTAGATTTTGGTTCAGGACAAGGCCGCAGCGAGGTTGAAACCGCAGGCGTAGCAGCGCTACGTTGAGGATTTCAGCCGAGCGAGAACACCGGCCTGGGCCGAAAGATGCCCGTTGTGTGTGGACACTACTTTCTAATGATTATAATCAATTCCTTCGGCCCATGCACACCAAATACCAGGGTAAACTCGATGTCGGCGGTCTTGGACGGACCGGAGATCAGCAGGGCATTGGTGGGCATGCCTGCGGCCCAGTTTTCGGCCGTCATCATGGCGGTCATCGAATCGTAGATGGTATCGGCGTCCAGAACGGCCACGTGAACCGGCGGCACCAGGGACATGAGCCGCGGTTCATCCGGCGTGGGCCATAGCACAACGGCCCCGGTGTCGGCCACGGCTCCGCGGGCACTGGTAACGGCCACGTCGATGGTCTCGAAAAGATCCTTTTTGAAAGTTTTCACTGCCTGAAGATAAGGGACCCGTTCCGGCAAGCCTTTGGCATCGGCGGACCATGCGGCTTGGATTTCCGGGCCGATGGGGCTTTTCGGGCCGTACAGCAACCGTTTCCAGCCCCTTTCCCGGGCCAATTCCACGAGCTTCTTTGGCCAGGCGTCGGCCTCTACGACGTGGATCTCAGTGCGTACGGCGGTCATCAGCGCGGTCAACCGTTCGATCTTTTCATCGCGTTCGAGGCGTGGTTCCTGCGGCAGCGGTGCATCCGGCACCGCGGTCTGCCGGGTACCGGATGCATGCAGGCGGGATAGAATGCGTTCCCGGGCCGTTGGATTGTAGGTCGGCTTATTCATGGCTCACCCCTTCCTTGCGCACGCGTCCGTGAAGGCTGCTGCGGGCCACCCGCGGTGCGGTGCGGACCGAGGTCCATTGCTTCAGCGGACCGACTTTCGGCAGGTGTTTTCCCATGGCACCGGCCATGCGGGTCCCCATTTCGTTGAGCACCGGCAAGCGGTTGGCCAGTTCCCAGCCTTTCCACACCATGGTTTCCGCCAGGTTCTTTTTGTACCCGCCGCCGGGAACCACGGCAGCCTTTTCCTGGTCGTAGCTCTCGTTGCGCAGACGGCGGATCAGATCGGGGATGGGGATTTTGACCGGGCAGACTTCACCGCAGGCGCCGCAAAGGCTGGATGCCGTGACCAGGACACCGGTCCGTTCGAGTCCCTCCATCTGGGGCGTCAGGATCTTGCCGATGGGGCCGGGATAGACGTGCCCGTAAGCATGACCGCCGATGCGCACGTATACCGGGCAGTGGTTCAGGCAGGTGCCGCAGCGGATACAGAGCAGGGTCTGGCGCAGTTGGGGATCGGCCAGAATGCGTGAGCGGCCGTTGTCCAGAATTACCAGGTGGACTTCCTTGGGGCCGTCCTTTTCGCCCTTTTTGCGCGGGGAGGTGATCATGTTGACATAGGTGGTGACGATCTGGCCGGTGGCCGATCCGGTCAAAAGCCGCAGCAATGGCGGCACGTCGGATAGCTTTTCGACCACCTTTTCCAGGCCCATGACGGCGATATGCACATCGGGGGCGGTGGTGCACATGCGGCCGTTGCCTTCGTTTTCCACCAGCAGCAGGGTGCCGGTTTCGGCAATGGCGAAATTGACGCCGGAAAGTCCCACCGTGGTTCCTGCGAAGCGCTTGCGCAGCGCTTGCCGAGCGATGGCAGTCAGCTCTTCCACGTCTTCGGTGTAGGGCGTGTCTGCCAGTTTTTCGTGAAAGATGGCGGCCACTTCGTCCTTGTTTTTGTGAATGGCCGGCACGATGATGTGCGAAGGCGTTTCGTGGTTGAGCTGGATAATGAACTCGCCCAGATCGGTTTCCACGGCCTCGATGCCCTTTTCTTCCAAGAAATGGTTCAGGTGCATCTCCTCGGAAACCATGGATTTTCCCTTGACCACCGCTGTTGCATGGTGTCGGTGCATAAGATCCAATACGATACCGTTGGCCTGGGTCGTGTCTTCGGCCCAATGAACCTGGATGCCGTTTTGGCTGCATTTTACTTCGAGTTGCTCCAGAAGCCGGGGCAGCTGTTTAAGCGCCCGGCGCTTGATGGCGTTGCCGGCCGCGCGCAGTTGCTCCAGTTCGTCGCTGTCGGGAAAAACGGCTTGGCGTTTGTCGACCAGGATATCCATGGCATTGCGCAGGTTCCTGCGCAACTGTTGATCTTTCAATGCAGCGTCGATGTTGCTTTTAAAATCGAACCTCGTCTTAGCGTCCATTGGTTCTCTCCCAGAGAAATTCGGCCAGGTGTTTACCGTCGATGGCCATGCCCTCGTGGGCCATGGCCCCGGTGATATTCATCAGGCAGCCGCAGTCGCCGGCCAACAGCGTGGACGCACCGGTTTGCCGGATATCTTCGACTTTGTCTTTGACCATGGCCGCGGAAATCGCCGGCTGCTTGACGGCAAAGGTGCCGCCGAACCCGCAGCATTCCGTTTCCCGCAAAAGCTCCACCAGGGTTACGTTTTTCAATTGACGGATCAGTGCCTTGGCGTACTGAACTACGTTCATTTCGCGCAGGGCGTGGCAGGAGCTGTGCCAGGTGACCGTGACCGGATCGCCCCGATCTTCGAATGTCGCATTCAATACTTTGACCAGATATTCGAACAATTCGTATACCCGGCCGGCAAACCGGCGGGCAGCGGCTTCCTCTTTACGCCCGGCAAACAGACCCGGGTAGTGATGCTTCATCATGCCGGCGCAGGAGCCGGAGGGAACCACAATGGGATAGGGCTGGGAAAACACCTGAATCTGTTTGCGGGCCACGGCCCGGGCCTCTTCGATAAATCCGGAATTGTAGGCCGGCTGGCCGCAGCAGGATTGATCAGGGGGGAAGATGACGTCCAACCCCCGGGATTGAAGCAGTCGGATGGCCGCCATTCCGGCATCGGGATAAACGGCATCCATCAGGCAGGTACCGAAAAAATAGACGCTTCCGGGCAGATCGGGAGACATTGAATTTTTCACGGTCTTTTCCCAGTGTATGGTATCGGCTATCGAAGAACGGCGTCAATAACCAAGCCATCGAAAACGGAACGAATCGGAATCGGGCGACCAGTGCTTTTAATAAAATCGCGCCCGGAGAATGAAGTTTGTTGCCAAACGGGTAAACGACAAGAAACCTATCGCCGGTAAATCGGGGAAAACGCGATATCCTTTTTTACAAAAGATACATCGTCAGACGGCGGCAAGCAATCCCCAATAGTATTGGTTCTGCCAATAACGGGGTCCGAGTATTACAAGCGATGGAATCGTGTCAACAGGCATTTAATCAGATGAATCGTCATCTGAAGAATTTCGCTGTCGCCTTGGCGGTTGTCCCTGGGGTGCGGCAACGAGGCGCGTGTACGCGATTCGCTGCTTAGCGAAAGGCGATAATGGAGGTGTGAATTTTCTGGCGGGAACGCATAGCCGCCTTAATGACGGAGTAAAACGGCAACCTGAAGAGAAATCAGGATACGGTCAAGACTGGGAGCTGACGTTTTCATAGGATGTGGCCTTTTTTCCCGTACACGGCTTCAACGATTTCTTTTTTACTTTTTCCCGAGGTCTCGATGCCGAGTTCTTTGACTTCGTCATCCAGAAAATATGAATATTCGGAAATCAGGGGGTAGCAGGTCTCATAGGAGTCAAAATAATCGCTGTCCGACGCCGCCTCTTTAAACGACGTTGTCACATCTTCGATCAATTTGACAGCCCTGCCGAGGAATTGGTTTTTTAAGAATGATCGTCTTGTTCGATCCATGATGGTCTTCCTGTTTTGCGGTTAATGATCGTGGTAGCAGCAGTGGTGCATCTCGAGATCTGTTTCTGAAGAAAAATGCAAATCACCGGCAGACCACCACCGAGGCCGGATCACCCGATAAGAGGATTCGTCGGGAGAAGTGCAGATCTCGGGCAGCCGGAAGCCTTCGGCTGTCAGGCGATCATTGACCATTTGAACGTAAGCCTCCCTGCTTGGCAAAGGGCAGTGGTTCCCGTTGCCGTCGGCATTCATTTCAAAGCCGGCAACCAGATGGAACATTTCGATGTCGCTATCCAGCTTTTCTTTGCAGCAATGGTTTTTGTCTATATCGAATCGAGTCCATTTTTTTCGGGCAAAAATAGCGGCATAAGGGGATGTTTTGAAGGCATATCCGCAAACGGAAAACAGTTTGTCAAAAAAGAAAAATGCCAGATCCCACCCGGGAACGTCGCGATCGATTCCTCCCGGAGCAACGGCTTCGACTTTTTCGTTTTGCTCCGTTTCGATGTAAAGTCCGTCCACCCGCACGTCTCGCCACCGGTTGGGTGCCATGCCATCGAGTTCGATGAAATTTCTGTTTGTATCGGTTCTAAAGTCTAAATATCCCACGACAAAACAACTGTCGTCGATACGCCCCTGCCCGGATAGAGTGGGGGTGCCCGTGTGATCGAAAAGCGACCCTATGCGCAGCAGTGTTTCCGCACAGGAGTAGCTGTCCAGCAAGGGATCGTCGGCAGCGGGAAAATACTTGACGGCCAGCCGGCCCGTTACCAGCGCAGCGCCGGGAGAAACCTGATTTGTGCACTGCTCTTCGTCATGCAGCGTACGGGCCTCTACGAGGGCCAGTTGATAGGCCCCCGTATTCTTCTTAAACCACAGGTTCCACCCGGGTAATCCTTCGCGACTGTTGAAAAAATTGATCTGAGACAGCCCAAAATGCTTCCGTGCGCCCTCATCATGAAAAAGAAAGTGAAAGAGGCGGTAAAAATATTCCTCCCCGATGCGAACGGGATCGACACGGTTTCCGACAGCCAAGATTATTCAGTCCCTTTACGAACTGCCCGGTACCCGGGCCACCTGTCCATGAAGTAGTCCTGAATGTTCAGCAGGACGATGATCATCACCAGAAATGCGGAGGGGTTCTCGGACGGATGGGACACGCCCGAACAGACGCCCAGCACGAATGGCGCCCACTGATAGTAGCACCACGCAAAGATAAGGCCTGCGATGATTGCAATGCCGGTGGTAACGATTCCTTTCAACCAAAGCTTCATGGATGAAAAGGCATTACCGAAATATAGATTCAGGATAATGGCCGGAACCAGTATGAAATTACCCATGGTTACGGTGTGGCTGTATCGCCATCCGAAATTGGCGTCGTTTTGACCCCCGATATAGGCCTCGTCCCATAGATAGTCCATGATATAAAGCTGTATCTTAAAAAAGATAAATCCGAGTGCCAACCCGCCAAGAAGAACGAAAATAAATTTCCAGGGCTGCTTTTCGACCAGTGTCCAAGGACGGCCCTCCCACAACTGCAGCGTAATGAAAATCACGATAACGGTGCAAAACAGGATGCCCAATCCGTATTCGGCACTGTTGGTATGGGCGATCTGCTTCCACCAGGGCGGTACGGCAGTGTATATCTGCGCCGGGTAGAACATGGATCCAATGTGCGGATGAAAGAAGATCAGAAAAAGGGGAATGGAAAGCATTGCCATGAGCAGCCAGTTCGCCAGTCCCTGACCCGGTTGGGGGTCATTTGGCCAGATGTCCTTGCCGACGCCGAGCAGCAGCACCGTGGTGAGCCACAGAAAGGGCACGGAAAGGCAGATAAAGGACCACGAGGTCGTTTCGCGGGTCGACATGACATCCTGACCCAGCTTTCCGTATGTGGCAAGGCTGTTCCAGTTGAAATAGGTTACGCCGTATTTTCCGATGATGAAAAAAAGAACTCCGAAAATAAGGATGAGGTAGATCAGAAGAGAAGTAGCCGTGAATATGCCGCCTTTTTTCAGCGGGTGCGACTCGGCCAGAAATCGATCGGTAAAGGGCCAGAAATCGAAAAATTCAACGTGCCACATGATAATGAGCAACATCCAGATAACAAGCGAAAATCCCAAAAGCGGTGTGTAGAGCTTGAATACTCCGCTATTGGAAAAGAAAATCCACCATAAGGCGACGGCAGTAATCGCCAGAACGATTAAATTTACAAGACCGGAGGTCCACAAGCCCCACCGGGGAACCAGGGTTCGCGCGGCCATCCAGCTTTGATCAGCACTTCGTTTCTCCATAACATGACCTCTATTCTGCGCAGGAAAACTTGGAAAGGTGCCATCTCTGTAAGGCCGGGCGGCAGGTTCGCCACCGGACCTGCAAATCAGGCACCTTTCCGTATGGATCGTCAACGGGCGGTGGTCAAATCAGAACACGACCACATCTCCGTTCCCCGTATAGATATTTGACGTGTTGGCCTTGGCCAGTGTGCCGACTTTTTTATAGGACCGAAATTTGTCCGTCCCCTTTACAATCGGCAGCCCCGCCTTGACCGCTTTTTCCGCCCAAATCCAGCCGGTGCAATGGTTGCAGGCGATTTTATCCATATCGTACTGCTGGACTCCGGCAATGATATCGTCCATTTTTGGGTCCCAATTCTCAAAAGGAGAGATGTGCAGTCCGCCATAGCAGCCGTACATCTGTTTTCCATCCTTGAAATTGCGACGGGCATAGTTGATCAGGGTCAGGATTCCGGGGTGGCAGCACCCTGTTACCGTGACATACCCTTTATCTTTGACCTTGAAATACATGACGTTTTCTCCCCGCACCTGAAGGGTTGCAGGGGCGTCGAAGAAGACGACCGCGGCACCGTCCTGAAGCTTGTAAAGTTTGTCGGGTTTGGTGACAATGAGTTCTCCTGTATGGGGGAAGGCGTTTTTCGGGCATCCCGGCGTTTTGGAGAAATCGGCGCCTTTCAGCAGCGCAAAGCTTTTTTCCATGGATGTGGAAGGAAAGTACATCTTGATGTCGGGTTGATGTTTCAAGGTGCTCTCAATACCGAAGTAGTGATCGATGTGATCGTGAGAGATCACCATGGTATCGATTTCCTTGTTTTTGAGCATCTTGTCGACACCGCTTTGCGCGAAGACATAATCCATCCAGTCATTGCTCCAGCCGCTGTCCATCAGATATTTGGTTTTCTTGCCATCAAGGGCTTCGACCTCGATCAGGGCCGCATATCCACCGAGGTTTTCTTCGTTATAGGCAACATCGTACTGGTTGGTGTTGATACCACCGGCAGCCTTGATATCTTTGCCGAGGGTTGCATTGTCGAACCAGCTCGTTTCGGACACGCATTCGACCTTAACGCTTTTTACCTCGCCGAAATCTTCCTTTTTTCTCTTCGCGTAAGCACTTTTCGTCATGGTGCCTACACCGCTGCTGATGGCCAGTCCCGCTGAACCCGCGGCCAAACCCTTCAAAAAATTACGTCGTTTCATTCAAAAACCTCCTTGTCCATCATGTAGGTGAAACACTCCGGGAGAGTGTCATCGAAAAGCAATTTTGCGAAAATGCTCATAATCGCTTGCGGTCCCAAAGTCAACTTTTAGTTCTTGAAAAGGATTCATTCATTTGTTTTTTATGATTTCACGGAGAATGTCACAAAACCGGCCTCTATTTGTTCATTGACTTTGCCCATGGGGATTGATGGTTAACCGTAAATTATTTGCAGACCCATGCGATCCACCATGGAATGATGTTGTGTAATTGCGCAAATGCTTATTAAAAACTCTGCAAATAGCATACCGGTACCCGGCCTACTGTCGGTAGATACCGACAACCGCCTACCATTTGGGGATATGCAAAAAAAATATTCGACAAAGGGTGGTTTCATGGCGACATTTTTTGTATCAAAATTTCTACATGTAGATCGATTGGTACGAAGGTTTGCAGTAGTCTATTACGACGAACAGTCAGCAAACGTCCTGGATCGAGCATTCTCTTCGGCGGAAGGAGATGTTGTCCGGCCGGACGATAGTCCGATCTGCCTGCACCGCCGCCAGAATAAAACGGCTCGGCGATTTCCTCATTGAAGCAGGCCTCGGCTAAGATCGAAAAAGGGGCCCTTCAGAAAGCCCTAATAGAAGCGGATCACATACAGCTAAGCGGCTTGGGAATTAGCGCATTTTTTCATATAAGGAGGCCGAGCGATACGGGATCGTGCTAACTCTTAAGGCGTGACTGTCGCCAAGTTGATACATGCTTTTAATAAATGTATCTTCCAGGCGGCAACGAGATTCTTTGGGCAAGAAGTTATCGCCGACAGGCTTGTCAGGCCTTTCCTATCAAAGACAGACATCGTCATGCATGGGCTGAATACGGAAGCAGCTATACCAGGCGGGCTGATCGGAAGGCGGGTGGCAAGTGTGACCAACGCTTCCCGCCTCCGACCATCAAACAAGAATCAGCTTGGTTTTCAGAGCGCGCTTGTTACCGTAATCCAGCTTACCCATAAATAATTGCCGGAAGCCAAACGACCAATTGCGGCCAAAGGGCAATAATGATCAAACCGGTAAGCTGAAGAAGAATAAATGGCACCACGCCCTTGTAAATATCTACCAATTCAACCTCCGGCGGACAAACCCCCTTGAGATAGAATAGGGCGAACCCCACCGGCGGTGTTAAGAAGGATGTCTGAAGGGTCACGGCGATCAGGACCACAAACCACACCATCTCGGGGTTGCTCACCACGCCGTATCCATTGATATTGAATCCAAGGGTCGAGATCACCGGTGCGATTAAGGGCAGGACGATCAGGGTAATTTCGATCCAGTCCAGAAAAAAACCCAACAAGAAAACGCACCCGAGAATAATGGCCATTACCCCGTAGGGCCCGAGAGGAATCGCCGTAATCGCCCGTTCGATGAATTCGTCTCCCCCCAGGCATCTGAGAACTAGGGCAAAAGAGGTGGCGCCGAAAAAAATGGCGAAGATGTATGCGGTCGTGTTGTAGCATCCCTTCATAACTTCGACCACCACTTTAAAGGAAAGCTTGCGGTTCACCGCGGCAAGAATAGTGGCTCCCAGCGCGCCAACACCACTGGCCTCCGTAGGCGTGGTGATGCCTGCGAAAATAGAACCGAGGACCGCCAGAATCAACAGGGCGGGGGGAAGAATGGTTTTGAATACATCCAATACCATCCACCATTCAATGGGACGACGGTTCGGATCGATGGGCGCTGCCTCGGGTTTCAGAAAGCAGTAGACCAGAAGGAAACTGATGTAGAGAACGCCAAGAAGGATGCCGGGGCCCACCGCGCCCATGAACAGATCGCCAACGGAAAGCCCCAACTGGTCAGCCATGATAACCAGCATGATACTTGGCGGAATCAAGATCCCCAAGGTTCCGGAACTAGCGATAGTGCCCAGGGCAAGCGATTTTTTATATCCCTGCTGCATCATGGCCGGTAGGGATAAAAGCCCCAATAGGACCACGGATGCGCCGATAATTCCGGTCGATGCGGCAAGAATGATTCCAATCATGGTCACTGTAACGGCCAAACCGCCATGAACTTTGCCGAAAAGCTCCTGCATGGATTTCATCATCTTTTCCGCTATCCCGGAACGATCCAGCATCAACCCCATAAAGATGAACATGGGAAGGGCTACCAGCACCCAGTTGTCCATGTATTTGTATATCCGGTTAACCGCCATGCCGAGGGTGATATAATCAAGGCCGATCATGGTATCAAAGTAGGTGTCCGATATGGTGGCGATGGCGGTAAACAAGACCGACACGCCACCGAGCACCCAGGCAACAGGAAAGCCGGTGAACAACAGGCCAATGAAGGTCAGGAACATCGCTATTACGAAATAGTCATTTACTTCCATGATTTATACCATCCTCCTCAGGGCGACAACGATTCGGACCAATCGGGAAACGGTGGCGATAAAAAGTAATCCGAAACTGACCGGAATAACGCCTTTGATGGCCCATCTCCACGGCAGGCCGAGCGGCGCATCGGAACATTCGTTGACACGCCATGATTCATAGACAAAATCCAAACTTTGATGGAAGATGATAATGATAAAAGGAAGCATGAGAAAAACGATGCCAAACAGGTCCCACCGCATTTTCCATTTGTCAGAGAGGCGGGCATGAATGATGTCGACCCGGATATGATTGTCCATCACCTGTGCGTATGATGCACCGAACATTACCCCAATTCCATACAGGTGCCATTGCAGTTCCTCCAAGACGACCATGCCGTGGCCGAAACCGTAGCGAAGAACCACCTGCAAAATAATGGCTAAAATCAGGATTCCGTTGCACCACATGACCACATGGCCGATGGATAGAATAAATTTATCTATTACATCGCAAAATTTATTCGGTGTTTGCCGTACTTCAGCCGTCATGTTAATTGTTCCTAATATCGATGAGAAATAAATTGGATGCCAGTAAAGCACCGTTTCGATGCCGACCGAAACGGGTTAAACCAATTCCGGTCGATATTTTTGCCATATGACATTTTGGGCCAGGCACGAAAACCTTTTGTTTTCGTGCCTGAATGGCCCTTTTGATGCTTACTTATTTTTCTAATCCGCGCGGCAGGAAGGCGTAGTTTTCCCACAAGTCATAGGTGGCCCGGAAGGCTTTCAAGTCTTCCCAGGATTTTTTGAAAAAGGGACTTTCTGCAGAAAGCTCTTCAGCTACTTCATCCCAGGCTTTTTCGAAAGCATCAAGCAGTTCCTTTGAGTAGTATTTGTTCTCCACGCCGTGGTTTTCCACATTGTCAACCATTACCTTGGCCTGGAGAGATTCCGTATAGGCATAGGCGTCACAGGTGGCGGCCTTGCAGATAATTTCCAGGATCATCTGCTGGCTTTCGCTCATACTGTTCCAAGTATTTTTGTTGATCAGCAGTTCAAAAAAGGTGGCTTGCTGATGCCAACCGGGAAAGTAATTGTATTTGGCAATCTTGTAGAAGCCGAGACGGGTATCGATGGCCGGCATGGAGAACTCGGTGGCCTCGATAGCGTTTTTTTCGAGTGCAGGGAAAATTTCGCCACCGGGGATCAGGCTCACGGAAGCACCCAGCTTCTGAAGAACTTTGCCACCCAGGCCGTAATAACGAATTTTCAGGCCTTTGATGTCTTCCAGGGAGTTGATCTCTTTTTTAAACCAGCCACCGGTTTCCGGGGCAATGATACCGCAAGGAATAACGTGAACATTATACCCCCCTTGGTCGTACATCTCCTGGTAGAGTTTGCGGCCGTTGCCATGGTACATCCAAGCAAGAAATTCGCCGGCCTCGGGCCCGAAAGGAACGGTTGAAAAAATAGAGGATCCGGGCATTTTGCCTTCCCAGTAGCCTGAAATGCTGTAGCCGGCATTTACTTTGCCGCTTGATACGGCATCCAGAATCTCGAAAGGAGCAATCAGCTTGCCCGGCTCGTAAACCTTCATTTTGAGACTTCCGTTGCTGGCGATATGCAGTCTTTCGGCAACCCAGGACGTGGTGGTCCCAAGCCCGGGAAGGGCGGCCGAATAGGTGCTGGGAACCTTCAGCAGGATAGGTTTTTCCTTCTTGGCTAAAGCTGAATCGGCGGAGACTCCGATCACGAGCATAAACGAAAACAGGATGATCGTCGAAATCGTAAATTTTTTCATTGTTGCGTCCTTTCCTTTTCAAAAGAAATACGGTTAGCCACTACATTATTGTCTTGGCTTTTCTTTAGCCTCCCCATGCGTTCCCTTTAGGCCCGTGTCCTGGCATTCCGCTTTATGCCGGGACTTTAGCGGACAAGGGAAATGCTCGTCGACTTTCGTCTTTTCTCGTCTTGATCTGGCTTTGCGAGTTCTTGGCCACCTCCTTGGTTTCGAGTCAACATTACCCCACCGCCTGTCTGCCTTTTCGCACCATGTGGCACTCCTTTAATCAGGCAGCCGGACCAATAAGGGTCTCCAGCAATCAATCTGCTTGAATCATAGAAGAATTAAGAAACGTCCACATCATTCAGCCATACGATAGGCCAAAAAAAAAATGACTTCGGCAGCCTGAGATTTTCTTTTTCTCATTAGAGCCAACATCTCGTAGAGGTTTCCCAAATCTCAACGTAACTAAGCAAGTTCCATACCGCCCACTCCACACATGTTCACAGGAAGCGAAAAGGAAAGTTCTATAAAAGATATAAAAAAGCTCGACAACAGTTGTTACCGAGCGTATTCTGATAGTATCAAGGATGCTACATGTAGATCTGTGGATACATACGGGAGCCCAATGACACGGAAAATTGAGAGCCGATCCACCCTGCTGGAAAACGCCACCGAAAAGGAAACAAGCGCTGAGCAGCGGTTGCAAACGTACAAACGGATTTTCGAAAGCATCCACGATGGTGCAGTGGTTACTGACGAAAAGGGGTTTATCACGCATTTCAACCAGGCATACGGTAAATTTCTCGGCATCGATCCCCATTACCCTATCGGCCGGCATTGTACCGAAGTGATTGAAAACTCACGCCTTCATATCGTTGCAAAAACCGGCAAGGCCGAAATCAACCGCACTCAGAAAATCCTTGGCCAGGAAATGATGGTCCAGCGGATACCCATCCGTTGTGACGGCAAAATCGTCGGTGTTTACGGACAGGTTATCTTCAAGGATGTCAAGGAGATCAAGAAGCTGGCCAATCGACTTTCCATGCTAGAGTCGAAAGTAAAGTTGTATGAAAAGGAACTAATCAATTTGCGTTCGACCCGCTACACGATGGACAGCATTGTCGGTACCAGCGATGCAATCAAGGCCGTCAAACAAGAAGCGCTCAAGGCCGCCGCCAACCGGTTCCCGGTGTTGATCACCGGGGAAAGCGGAACCGGAAAGGAGCTTTTTGCCCAGGCCATTCATCATGCCAGTCCCCGCAAACTTTATCCGCTGATTCGACTAAACTGCGCGGCCATTCCTGCAGAACTTTTAGAATCGGAACTCTTCGGGTATGAAAAAGGCGCCTTCACCGGTGCTCACCGCGACGGCAAGCCCGGTAAATTCGAACTGGCCCATCGTGGCTCCATATTCCTCGATGAAATTGGTGAGTTGCCCCTGAAAATGCAGCCAAAACTGTTGCGGGTGTTGGAGGAAAAGGAGTTCGAACGGGTTGGCGGCACAAAAATCATACGATCCGATTTTCGCCTGATTGCGGCAACCAACCGGAATCTTGAGGATATGATTGCAAGGGGACTTTTCCGACGGGATCTTTTCTACCGGCTCAATGTCATCTCCCTCCAAATTCCGCCCCTTCGTGAGCGAAAGGAAGATATCCCTCTTTTGGCAAGACACCTCCTAAAGCAAATGACTTGGGATGCGGCTTTTGCCGAAACGCACTTGGATGAAACCGCAGAAAGAATGCTTGTAAATTATGATTGGAAAGGCAATGTACGAGAACTGACCAACGTTTTGGAGCGAGCAATATCCTCGGTGGAAGGCGATATCATCCGGCCGGATGACCTGCCTTTTTATCTGCACCGCAGCCAGAAAAAGAAAGGTCGACAGACAAACATCGGCACCTTGAAGCAAGCCCAGGCGATGGCGGAAAAAGAAGCCATAACCATGGCGCTTCGAAAAACCAATTACAACAAAGCCCAAGCCGCAAAAATTTTAGGAATCCACCGCACACTGCTTTATAAAAAAGCCAGCAAATACGGGATTGAACTATCACCCGCACAAAATGTGTATCCTAACTGATACATATTTTGAAATAATATTTTGGAATAATTAAATTTATAAATATGCTTAGTGTGACAATCGAATTTATACAAAAATGTGGTATTGTTTAAAAATAATTAACGCCGACAGCAAGTTACATAAACTGTCGGCGTTGTGTCTATTTAATGCTATATGTCGAAAAATGGCTACATATTGTTCGGCTAAAAAGATTCTTTCAACCGCATGGGTGGTGATTGAAAAATCCGAGAATCCATCAAGCGTGGTTCGCCATTGATGACCGGCTTGAAACCCATCTGATGCAAAATATCCTTCTCAAGATCGACCCCGGGCGCGATTTCAATAAGCTCCATGCCTTTTTCGGTGAGTTCGAAGACGCAACGTTCGGTGATATAAAGCACCTTCTGCCCCATTTTGCGGGCGTATTTTCCGCTAAACGTGACATGCTCCACTTGGTTTAGAAATTTTTTGAATTTTCCTTCCTGCTCGATCTTAATGCCGCCATCGCCAATGGCTACCTTTAGGCCGCCGGCAGTAAAGGATCCCATAAAAATCACCCGTTTTGCATTCTGGGTGATATCGATGAATCCTCCCGCGCCGGCCAGTCTGGGGCCGAATTTGCTGACGTTCAGGTTGCCTTCACGGTCCGCCTGGGCCAGCCCAAGAAAACCGATGTCAAGGCCGCCACCGTGGTAAAAATCAAATTGGGCGGGCTGTCCGATAATGGCGCTGGTGTTGGTGGCCGCGCCGAAATTGAGTCCGCCGGCCGGCAGGCCGCCGATGACACCGGGTTCCGCCGTAAGCGTGATCGATTCCAAAATGCCCTCTTCATTTGCCACCGGCGCGACACCCTCGGACATGCCGATGCCCAGATTGACGATATCTCCGGATTTTAGCTCGAAGGCAGCCCGACGGGAAACGATCTTGCGCTCCGTCATGGCCATGGGAGGAATCGATTCCATGGGAATTTTGATTTCTCCACTGAATGAGGGGTCGTATTGCACGGCAAAGGTTTGCCAGTGATTTTCGGGTTTGGACACGACCACGTGATCAACGATGATACCGGGAATCTTGACCTGTTTGGGATTCAGTGTCTCCCGTTTGGCGATGCGTTCCACAGCCACGATGACAATCCCGCCCGAGTTATGCGCAGCCGTGGCGATCTCCAGGGATTCAAGTGTCAGGGCCTCTTTTTCGATCGAGATGTTCCCATCCTCGTCGGCCGTTGTGCCTCGCAGAATGCCGACATTGATCGGACGATTTTTATATGCCAGATACTCGCGGCCGTCGAACTCAAGCAGTTCCACGATCTCCTCGGTGGTTATATCGTTTATCTTTCCGCCGGCATCACGCGGATCCACGAAGGTGCCAAGACCGACATGGCTGATGGTGCGCGGCTTATGAGCGGCGATATCCCGGTACATGTGGGAGATAATCCCCTGGGGCAAATTATATCCGATAACTTTGTTTTCAATGGCCAGCCGCGCCAGTTCCGGTGCCAGGCCCCAATGCCCTCCGATGACCCGTTCCACCAGTCCATCGTGAGCAAAGTGGTTCAGTCCTCGTTTGTCGCTATCTCCCTGGCCGGCGGCATACATGATGGTCAGGTCCTTTGGCCGTTGATGATTTAAATATGCATCTTCGATGGCCGCGAAGATCTCTTCCGGAATGGCCGTGGCAACGAACCCACCAAAGGCAATTGTATCTCCATCTTTGATTTGCTCAACGGCGGCTTCAGCTGATATGATTTTATTTTTCTTCTTTTCTGACATCTGACGCTCCTTGAGGAAAGTTACACAAAACAAAATCTCTTTCGCCGGCAGTAAAATATGCGAATGATCCAAAATCCATGCCAGGCCAATTAACTGTTACCGGGGCCACTTGCGGGTGGCAGCAGGTCAGACGAGATGTAAATGTTGGCTTGTGCCTTGCAAGAGAGTTTGTCCGTTGCGGCTGCCCCGGCGGATCACTGAGAAGTTGGTTGCGGTGCAAAGCGGGCGGTTTTTCTACCAGGTCATCACAAGCGACCCCGGCAGATTGCAAACTGCTTCATTTCCTTTACAATTCCATGACGGATGAAAAACGATTCAATATAAAAGGAGACGTGCAATGTTAGCAGTAAAAGATTCAGTTGCGGTAATTACCGGCGGCAGTGGCGGCATTGGCATGGCGCTGGCGGAATACTGGATAAAAAACCAAGGCAAGGTGGTTCTGGCCGATGTGATTCCCGAGGCGCTGGAAAAGGCCAAGGAAAAACTGAGCGGCGATGTGGTCACCGTAATCTGTGACGTCACTGATGAGTCGGATTGCGGCCGTCTTGCCGATACGGCCATCGATGCCTTCGGACAAATCAACCTGGTCGCGCCCTTTGCCGGCATCATCATGGACGGGTTGATGATCTCTCCCGACCGTGAAACCGGTAAGATTACCAAGAAGATGCCTCTCGAAAAATTTCAAAAGGTCGTCGACATCAATCTCACCGGTGTTTTTCTTACCGTTCGGGAGTGCACCGAACGAATGGTCAACAACGACTGCCGGGGGCTTGTCTGCCTTATTTCTTCCACGGGATCACTTGGAACGGCCGGCCAGATCAACTACTCCTCCACGAAGGCGGCCATGTCGGTGATGCCCAAGGTCATCACCGCCGAATTTTTCCGTCGGGGACTGGCCGACAAAATTCGCTGCGCTGCGGTGGCCCCCGGCTACGTCGGTACCCCCATGGTCAAGAACATGAATCAAAAGGCCCTTGAGAAAATATTGAATGAAGTTCCCATCGGCCGTTTGATCGAACCGGAAGAAGTCGCCGCTCTGGTGGGTGCCATCTACCAGAACGAAGCCCTGGCGGCAGAAACGTACTTTATACACGGCGGCCTGCGTCTTGGCTCTCGGGGATAGCTCCGAGTTAATGTCGTTGAAGGAGGATTCGTTCATGCAGGAAGCAGTAATTGTAAGCGGGGCAAGAACCGCCATCGGCACTTTTGGGGGAGGCCTCAAGACCGTACCGGTGGTTGAGATGGGCGCGCTGGTCATTGGAGATGTGCTCAAACGGCTTCATTTGCGTTCAGAAATCGACGCAAGACTAAAAGATGCCGCACCAGAAAAATTGCAGGACCGGGGCCTGATCGAATTGGAGCGGCAAAACGCCGATTGGGACAATGACTCCACACCGATCACTATCGACGAAGTGATCATGGGCAACGTTCTTCAGGCCGGCCAGGGGCAAAATCCGGCCCGCCAGGCCATGATCCGTGCCGGCATCAACAAAGAGATCCCGGCATTCACGATTAACAAGGTCTGCGGTTCAGGACTCAAGGCCATCGCCTTAGGGGCTGCCCAGATCATGGCCGGCCAGGCTGATGCCATTATTGCCGGCGGTCAGGAAAACATGAGCCAGGTACCCATGGCCCTGCCCAAGGCCCGCTGGGGGCACCGCATGGAAATCACCGGCACCGGCGATATCCACGATCTGATGGTTTTTGACGGTCTTTATGAAATTTTTTACGGGTATCACATGGGGCTGACCGCCGAGAATATTGCCTCACTGTATGACATCAGCCGTCAAGAACAGGATGAACTCGGTGTTCTCAGCCATCAGCGGGCCAGAAAGGCCATCACGGACGGCCTTTTCAAGGATGAAATCGTTCCGGTAACGATCCGCTCGCGCAAGGGAGATATCATCTTCGATACGGATGAACGGCCCATGGATACCAGCCTCGAAAAAATGAGCGGCCTGCGCCCGGCTTTTAAAAAGGATGGCACTGTAACCGCCGGCAACGCATCGGGCATTAACGATGCGGCGGCGGCCGTTCTGCTCATGAGCGCCGAGAAAGCGAAAGAGATGGGGCTTGAACCCATCGTCAAAATAAAAGGTTTTGCCTCCGGCGGCCTCGACCCCGCCTACATGGGGCTAGGACCGGTACCGGCCGTGAAAAAAGTTTTGAAAGCCACCGGCATGTCCATCGGCGACATCGACATGATTGAGCTGAATGAGGCTTTTGCCTCCCAGGCCATCGCCTGTATGCGAGAACTTGACATCGACACCCAGTTTCCCAATGAACTGGGAAGCGGCATTTCGTTGGGGCACCCCATTGGTTGCACCGGGGCACGCCAGATGGTCACCGGCATGTATCAGATGCAGCGTAAAAATTATTCCACCGGCCTTTTTACCATGTGTATCGGCGGAGGCATGGGAATGGCTATGATCGTTGAACGCTGAAACCTGGCCGCCGGTTGAACATAGAGTAAAGAGGTGTTGAGTCTGTTTGGTTTACAATAAGGTTTCAGAAAATAATCGATGCCCGTCCATAAATGCGCAAATCAGCGATTCATGGACGGGCACTTGTTATCTGATCCGTGACGGAAAGCGCTTTTTGTCATGATCAAAAACCAATCGTTCAGGTTTGAGCTTATCCGCTGGTCTATCTTCCTGATTCTTATTTTAACCTATATTTTTGTCTATTTTCATCGGATGGCTCCGGCTGTCGTCTCCAATGACCTGACGGCCGCCTTTGGGACCAGCGGCGCCACCTTGGGCACCCTGGCGGCCATTTATTTTTTCGTCTATGCCGCCATGCAGATTCCCTCCGGCGTTTTGTCCGATACCCTGGGCACCCGTACGGCCATCATCGCCGGCAACCTGCTTGCCGGGATGGGATCCATTCTATTCGGTTTGGCGGAGACCTTCGCCATCGCCTGCCTGGGGCGTTTTATCGTCGGCGTCGGTGTATCGGTGGTGTTTGTCAGCATCATGAAAAACAACTCAATCTGGTTCAGCGACAGCATATTCGGTTTCATGAGCGGCTTGACGTTGCTGATCGGCAACCTCGGCTCGATCATGGCGGCGGCGCCCCTGGCGGCCTTGCTGACGGTTTGTTCGTGGCGCGTGACGTTTATCGGCATCGGGTTGGTGTCCATCGGGCTGGCTGTCCTGGGGTATTTCTTTGTGCGGAATCGTCCCGAGGATTTTGGGCTGTCCTCATTGCAGGAGATGGCAGGCAAGCCGCCCACGACGAAGAGAAAGCAGCACTGGATCAAGGATTTGACCGCCGTGGTCAAAACCATCCATATCTGGCCCGGATTCTGGGTGCAACTGGGGATTACCGGGGGGATCTACGCCTTTATGGGACTTTGGGGCGTTCCTTATTTGCAGAATACGTTCGACCTTTCTCGCGAGCAATCCGCCCTCTATATGACGGACATGCTGCTGGCCTTCGCGCTGGGCTCGTTGTTTTTCGGTTGGTTTTCAGACCGGTTGGGCAGGAGAAAACCGGTTCTGATAGGAGGCGTTCTGCTTTACATCGCAGCTTTGCTGGCAATCATTTTCATCCCCTGGACGCCGGGACCAGCCGGTTATTTTCTCTTCGGCATGCTCGGGTTTTTTGGTTCGGTGTTCGTCGTCACCTTTGCTTGCGCCAAGGAAACGATTAATCCCAATCTGGCCGGCATGTCCGTAAGCATCGTCAATACAGGCGCGTTTATCGGCACAACGATAATCCAGCCGCTGTTCGGCTGGATGCTGGATCTTGGTTGGGACGGAACCATGGCCGGTGAGGTTCGGATGTATTCGGCGGTCGACTACCACAATGCCCTTTTTGTCTTGCTTGTCTTTGCCGTCATCGGCCTTTTGGGGGCCTTGCGGGTAAGGGAAACCTATTGCACCAATCATGTGCCGGAAATCAGCCCCCGGCAATAATTCGTTCCAAGGCTTTTTTCCGGCACACCGGTGCTGATTAACCGTTCATCATCGGGGATGATTAGTCGCGCTGACACAGCTCTACTAAAACGCCGGCGGTGGCTTTGGGGTGCAAAAAGGCGATTTTGGCGCCGCCGGCACCGATCCTGGGCTCCTGGTCGATGAGTTTGACGCCCTTTTCCTTTAGCTCGGCCAGGGCTTCATCGATGTTTTCGACCCGGAACGCCACATGCTGGATGCCCTGGCCCCGTTTTTCGATATATTTGGCCACGGGACCGTCCGGCGCTGTCGACTCCAGCAGTTCGACTTCACTTTCGCCTACCGGGAAAAAAGCCGTGGTGACTTTCTGTTCGGCAACAGTCTCGGCACCTTCGAAATTCAGGCCCAGCACGCCGGACCAGAAATCCTTGCCATCCTCGATGCTGTTCACCGCGATTCCCAGGTGATCGATCTTCAAAATCTTCATGCAGTCTGCCTCCTCACATAAAAAAGGTTTATCAATTCCTGTTCTGGACACAAATCTATTTGTATTTTTCCATCACCCGTTTAAACCTCGGCAACGCCTTGACAATGGTCTGATCGTCCACGCAAAAGGCAATGCGGAAATGGCCCGGCCCGGCAAACCCGCTGCCCGGCACCACGAGAATCAATTCTTTTTGCAGTTCCTTAACAAAGGCCACATCGTCGGCGATGGGCGTTTGCGGAAAAAGGTAAAACGCTCCCGGTGGTGTGGTGAAGGTGTAGCCGGCATCGGCCAAACCCTCACAGAAAATATCCCGCTTGCGCTTGTATTCGTTGATATCCACACTCATGCCCTGCATGCAGGCCACCACCCGCTGCATCAGCGCCGGCGCATTGACAAATCCCAGAATCCGGTTGGTCAGTGCCATGCCGGCCATCAGCTCTGTTTTATGGGTGGCGCCAGGGTTGACCGCAGCAAAACCGATGCGTTCGCCGGGGATGGAGATGTCCTTGGAATAGGATGTTGCCAAAATGCTTTGGGCGTAGCTCCGGAAGATGGAGGGCACCCGGGCATCGTCGAAAACGATTTTGCGGTAGGGCTCGTCGGAAACCAGATAGATGATGTGACCAAACTGGCCGCTTTTCTGCTCGAGCAGTTTCCCCAGGGCATCCATGCTGGCCTTGTCGTAAATCTGACCGGTCGGATTGTTGGGAGAGTTGATCAGAACAATCTTGGTTTTCGCGGTAATGGCGTCGGCAATGGCATCCAGATCAAGGGTGAAGTCCGGCCGCGTGCCCACCATTTTCAGCACTCCGCCGTGGTTATCGGCGTAAAAGCGGTATTCCACGAAGCAGGGTGTAGGCGTCAGCACTTCGTCCCCGGGGTCGAGCAAGGCCTTGAAAACGACGTTCAGGGCACCGGCTGCGCCGCAGGTCATGATGACGTCATCGCAGCTCATGGTCACACCCTGTTCTTCGGTGAGGTATTCTGCGACGGACACACACACCTGGGGATATCCGGCCTGGGGCATGTAGCAGTGGTCGCCGAGGCCGCACGAATCCACCGTATCCCGTAAAACTTCGTTGAATTTTTCGGGCGGCGGGAGGTTGGGGTTTCCCAGACTGAAGTCGAATACATTGTCGGCGCCATGTTCGGCCTTGAGCCTGGCGCCCTCTTCAAACATTTTTCGAATCCATGACGATTGGGTCATGATCTCTTCAATTTTGCGGGCAACGGTCATCGGTCGGTCTCCTGTTCCGGCGGTGGGGTTGCAGGGGCAACGGATTGAATCTTTCGTTCAGTCTTCCTGTGATGAAAAACCAACTTATGGAGATCCTGAATAAAATTCAAGCCATAATTTCAGATCGGAAAGCGGTCAGCCACCCCGTTTCGTCGCACAGCCTATCCTCCTATTACGGCATAATACAAGCAATGTTGCATTTTTGTATCTGGCGGGCTCGAATTCATTTTTCGGGCTTTAAAAGTGCCAACTGGCCGGTCCACATGAGGCTGGTGGGTGGTCTGAATGATTAAAAGGATCCAAGGGCAGGGTTTTCATCCATTTCGATTTTGATCCTGATATCCATAATAAGGGAATTGCCTGTTTATTAAAGGGGTTGTCCTACAGAGAGGTCCCTGATCCACGATGGAGGCGGGCCACCAGGGTGCCCGGATCTGGTGGGAGCGGCATATAAAAATACGTTTTTGTAATATTAGTTTGTTTTTATCCTAATTTTGTAATTTATATGGCGTTCAAAACACAAAAAAGTAAAGTTAATACCAAATGATTTTTTTCGATAAAATAAATTTTAGTATTGTAAACAATTGGTTATCTCATTTAAAAACACAATTGGCACAGCGGTTGCTCATCAGGAAAGGCAAAGACGTCAATGCCCGGGATTGCTCAACTCATTAATCAGGAGATGCTTCAATGAAAAAAATCGAAACGATCATTAAACCGTTCAAACTGGACGATGTCAAAGACGCGCTCAACAAAATCGGCGTTTCCGGTATGACCATCAGTGAAGTCAAGGGATTTGGACGCCAGCGCGGTCATAAAGAGATTTATCGCGGTGCCGAGTACCAGACCGATTTCATCCCCAAGGTCAAGATAGACGTTGTCGTGGACTCCGACCTGGCAGACAAAGTGGTTTCCACCATTACAGAGGTCGCCAACACCGGCAGTGTCGGCGACGGCAAAATTTTCGTCCTGCCTGTTGAAGGCGCCTACCGCATTCGCACCGGGGAATCCGGCAAGGATGCTATTTAGCTTAAAAACGAATGGTCCCAATTTTTAAATACAATTTACTTTCAAGGGAGAAAAAAATGAAACTGAAAGCATTTGCCCTGCTAATCCTGGCTATTTTGATGAGTGTTCCGTTTGCTCTGGCTGCGGATCCCGAACCCACGGTGCTGACCAACAAGGATGCCATCGATCTTGTGCAGACCCATGCCAATTACCTGTGGACCCTGGTGGCCGCCTGTCTGGTGTTTTTCATGCAGGCCGGATTCGCACTGGTTGAGGCCGGTTTTACCCGCGCTAAAAGTTCCATCAACATCATGATGAAAAACCTTATGGATTTTTCCATTGGTTCCATCGCTTTCTGGGCCATCGGCTTCGGCCTGATGTTCGGCGCCTCCTCCACCGGATGGTTCGGCACCTCCGGCTTTTTCCTCAGCGATTTCAAACCGGACGGCGATCAATGGGTTCTGGCCTTCTGGATGTTCCAGGTCGTTTTCGCCGCCACGGCCGCCACCATCGTTTCGGGTGCCATGGCCGAGCGTACCAAGTTTACCGGATATCTTTTATATAGTATCTTTGTTTCCGCCCTGATCTACCCGATTTTCGGATCATGGGCGTGGGGAAGCCTTCTCGACGGCAGCGGCTGGCTGGAAGGATTCGGTTTCATCGATTTCGCCGGATCCACCGTCGTCCACTCGGTGGGCGGATGGGCGGCTTTGGCAGGTGCCATCGTTCTCGGCCCCAGAATCGGAAAATATACCAAAGACGGGAAAGTCAAACCCATCATGGGTCACAATATCCCTCTGGCAGCGCTGGGTGTTTTTATCCTGTGGCTGGGTTGGTTCGGCTTTAACCCGGGTTCCACCACCACTGCGGATACCAGCATCGCTATGATTTTCGTCAATACGAACTTGGCTGCCGCCGCCGGTGCCATCCTGGCCATGATCGCCTCTTGGGCCAAATTCGGCAAGCCTGAAGTGGGCATGAGCCTCAACGGCGCCCTGGCCGGCCTGGTCGCCATTACCGCCGGTTGTGCCAATGTCCTGCCCGGCAGTGCCATTATTATTGGTGCCGTTGCCGGCGTCCTGGTGGTCTTTTCGGTCCTGTTCTTCGACAAGATCAAAGTCGACGATCCGGTTGGTGCGGTTTCCGTCCATGGCGTGAATGGCGCCTGGGGCACCCTGGCTGCCGGGATCTTCAATATCGGCGGAACATCGGCCAGTATTATCGGGGTTCAGTTGTTGGGCATCGCTGCCTGCTTTATCTGGACCTTCCCCGTGGCTTTCATCATGTTCAAACTGATCGACAAAGCCATCGGTCTGCGGGTTTCCCCGGAAGAAGAGCTGGAAGGGTTGGACCTGGCCGAACACGGCGGCATCGCCTATCCGGACTTCGGCGTCTCCACCCATGGCGGCATCTCTTCCATCGGCGGAACGCCTTCGTCAGGGGCTCCCGGTTACAGCCCATCCGCCAAGCCGGTAACCCAGTCGTAAACGCTCCAACACGAGTCGGATGATTATCATCGCACGGTAAGCCATCTGTTCCTCCCCGCAATCCACCCTGAAGCGGCCGGTCCTGCTGCTCCGGGGTGGATTTGTTTTAAGTCGAGCGCCCCATTTTTTCCGCAAAATAGCGATTGTTTATCATTGCTGGGGGGGGGCAAGCGGCATAAGAATGTCCGAACGACCCTGCAAGCTTTCAAAATTTATCCCCCTAATTTCAATTTTGTAATTGTTTATCCAAAAATATTTCATTTTTGTAATTGATAGAACAAAAGCGATATCTTTCAATATAAGCGTAACCCTTTTTTATTAAACCATATATATCCATAATTGGCAGATGGCACGCCGGTTGCTCTGTAAGTTTGTTGTTCGACACAACAACCAAGGTAGAGATGTGAACACTCCCCGCCCCCACAATCTGTACGCCGATGTTTCCGTGGCCCTGAAAGAAGGGCGCGAACGGCTCGTCAGCGATCTGGTGGCCGGCAAGGCCCCGACGTTTCTCGACGACCATGCCCGGCTCATCGACGACTATTTTCACCAGAGCTACGAAAAAAGCGTGGTGGGCCCCACCATGGACATTGCCAAAAATCCCTATGCCGTGGTGGCCTTGGGGGGATACGGGCGCGGCGAGCAATGCGTTTACTCGGATATAGACCTGCTGTTTCTGTTCGAAAAAAAGGTTCCCGCAGTGGCCGAGGAACTGGTTCGCGAAATCATCTATCCCCTTTGGGATATGGGCCTGGACGTGGGGCACGCCACGCGCTCCATCAAAGAGTGCCTTTCCATGGCGCGCCAGGATTTCGAGGTGCTGACCTCCATTCTGGACGCCCGTTTTATCTGCGGTATGTCGCCCCTGTTCATGAAGCTGATGGATAAGATCCGCGCCAAGTTCATCAACCTCAAACCGGACGTGATCATCAATTGGCTGGTAGAATCCAACCGGGAACGGCACCGTCATTTCGGCGACTCCGCCTACCTGTTGGAGCCCAACTTCAAGGAGGGCCAGGGGGGGCTGCGGGACTATCACACCATGCTCTGGATCGCCAAGATCAAATCGGGGATCAAACATCGCCGGGATCTGGAGTATTACGGCTACTTTTCCCACGAGGATTACAAGCGCCTGTCCGACGCCCTGGCATTTATCTGGAATGTGAGAAACCGCTTCCACCTGATGATGGGCCGAAAGAGCGATCGGATTCATCTTGAACAGCAGCGCAAGCTGGCCGAGGTGATGGGGGTGCCTGCGTTCAACGGCCATTTGCCTGTGGAGCACCTGCTGGGCGAACTGCACAGCCATATGGAGTACGTCAAGCAGCAGCATGAAATGTTCCTGTACGAGATGGAACAGAGAAAACGGCTGAAAAGAAAGAACAAAGGGTTGAAGGTTACCGAAGTCAAGGGCCTCAAATTCAACCGCGGCATGCTCAATTTCACCTCTCCGGAAAAAATACTCAACCATCCGCAGTTGCTGATGGACATTTTTGTGGAAAGTGCCGCCCAGAAGGCGCCATTGAACAGCGAAGCCAAAAGACTGGTGCAGGACTTCGGCGATCTCGTCGATGCGCGCTTCCGGTCCGACCCGGAAGTGGTGAAACAGTTCGAGCGCATCCTGATCCGATCCAGCCGGGCTTTCGAGGTGTTCAACCAGATGCTCAATACGGGTTTTCTGGCGCGGTTTATCCCCGAATTCAAACCCGTTATCAACCGCATTCAGTTCGACCAGTATCATCTTTACCCCGTCGCCAGGCACCTGCTTTTTACCATCAGAATCCTCAAGGAAATTGACGGCGACGCCCTTCAGCCCAATGATCCGCTGGCAACCAGTCTTTACAAGGAGTTGAGAAAAAAGAAGCTGCTCCTGTGGGCGGCCCTCCTTCACGATATCGGCAAAGGGGATCCCAAAAGCGGCCACTCCGAGCGCGGCGCGATGCTGGCCGAAAAAATTATGCTGGAAAAAGGCGCCGCCCCGGCGGACGCTAAAATTGTGGCCTTTCTGGTCGAGCACCACTTGCTGTTGATTCAGACGGCCACACGGCGGGACGTCAACGATGAAGAGACGGCCCTTTCCATGGCCCGAGCCATTAAAAAGGTTGATCTGCTGAAAATGCTCTACCTGCTTACCGTTGCCGACTCCATGGCCACCGGCCCCAAGGCCTGGAACGACTGGACCGCCAGCCTCCTCAGGAACCTGTTCTTCAAGGTTCTCAATGTCCTCGAGCATGGCGAACTGGCCAGCGGCCGCGCCGTAAGAAGCGTCGAAAAGAAAAGGCAGGCGGTCATCGCCGCCATGGCCGGGGAAATGAAGACAGACCGGCTGGAAACGCTTCTCAACTTCATGTCGCCCCGCTACATGCTTTACATGCCGGAGGCAAAAATTCCGGGGCATCTGAAGCTGTACGACAGACTCGGGGACCAGCCCTTTGTGTGGCAGATCGAAAAATCCCCCGGTGCCGACACCCGTACCGTGACCCTCTGCGGCAAGGACCGGCCCGGTCTGGTTTCCAGAATCGCCGGCGTTTTCACCTTGAACAACATCGACATCCTCGATGTTCAGGTGTTTACCTGGCGTAACAACATCGCCCTGGACGTGTTCGAAGTGACGCCGCCGCCGGATCCGATATTCGAGGACGAGCGCTGGGAGCGGGCTGGCCGTAGTCTTGAAGAGGCCCTCACCGACCGGTTGGATCTGAGCCGGGAGCTGGTTCGCAAAGACAGCGATGCCACCCCCATCCAGCCCTATACCGCCGATCGGCCCACGGAAATCGTGGTGGACAACGACACCTCCAGTTTTTTCACCATCGTCGAGGTGGTGACGTTCGATTTCCCCGGTTTACTGTTCCGGATCACCGATGCGCTTTTCAAGTGCGGCCTGGACATCTGGGTCGCCAAAATCGCCACCAAAGTGGACCAGGTGGTGGATGTTTTCTATGTCAGGGATTTCGACGGCCAGAAGGTGGACGCACCGCATCAGGTCGAGGCCCTCCAAGCAGCCATAGCGGAGATTCTCCCGGGTGAAGATCCAATATCCGGCTGAGGCCTGCATCCCTGCGGTAGGGGGAGAAGGAGCAACAGTAAAACATGAATCTTAAAAAACAAGGACCCATCCCTATGAAATTGAAATCGATCTGGCTCGCGACACTGTTTGGATTCATCGCTACCCCCGCTTTCGCCGAAGATGCGATCAATGCGGGCGACACCGCCTGGATCATCGTTGCCACGGCCCTGGTGATGATGATGACTCCGGCCGGACTGGCCCTGTTTTACGGGGGCATGTCCCGATATAAAAACCTGCTCAATACCTTGGCCATGACGTTCGTCGCCTACTGCCTGGCCAGCGTGATATGGATGATGTGGGGCTATACGCTGGCTTTCGGGACGAGCAAGGGCGGCATCGTCGGCGGCTTGGACTACTTTTTCATGTCCGGCATCGGCGTCAACAGCGTTTCAGGCTCCATCCCGACTCTCGTGTTTGCCCTGTTCCAGATGACTTTCGCCGCGATCACCGTGGCCCTGGTGCTGGGGTCGGTGGTGGACCGCATGAAATTTTCCTCATGGATCGTTTTTACCATCCTGTGGGTCACTTTTATCTACTGTCCCATCGCCCACTGGGTATGGGGCGGCGGCTGGATGGGGGAAATGGGTGCCCTCGATTTTGCCGGCGGCAACGTGGTGCACATCAACGCCGGTGTGGCGGGTCTGGTGCTGGCCCTGGTGTTGGGCAAGCGCATCGGCTACGGCAAGGAGGCCATGTTCCCCTCCAGCATCGCCCTGACGGCCCTGGGTGCAGCCCTGTTGTGGTTCGGCTGGTTCGGATTCAACGCCGGCAGCCAACTGGCCGCCGATGGCGTGGCCGCATCGGCTTTTTTAGTGACCAACACCTCGGCGGCCACGGCGGCCCTGGTGTGGATGTCCTGTGAATGGAGCGCCACTGGAAAGCCCACGGTGCTGGGCATCGCCTCGGGCGTGGTGGCCGGACTGGTGTCCATTACCCCGGCCGCCGGCTTCGTCAATCTGCCGGCCTCCCTGATCATCGGCCTGGGAGCCGGAGCACTGGGCTACTTTTCTGTTGCCGTGATCAAACAAAAAGTGGGTTATGACGACTCTTTGGATGCCTTCGGCGTCCATGGCATGTGCGGCATCTGGGGCGCCCTGGCAACCGGCCTGTTCGCCAACCCGGCCATCACCGAAGGCGCGGCCGGTTTGTTTTACGGCAATCCCGGCCAGTTGTGGACCCAGATCGTCTCCATCGTCGCCACGGCCGTATTCACCGCTGTCGGGACCCTGATTGTCGTTTTCGTCACCAAAGCGATCACCGGCGGCCTGCGGGTCGACGGGGACGAAGAGATTCAGGGGTTGGACAATTCCTTGCATGGCGAACGCGGATTCGAAATCATGTAACCAGATTAGACAATAGAAAGATCTGTATCGCTTTCACGACCCAATTCAACAGGAGGTAGAAAAATGAAAAAGATCGAGGCCATCGTCAAGCCCTTCAAGCTGGACGATGTGAAAGAGGCTCTCAACGAGATCGGTGTCCAGGGGATGACCATTTCGGAGGTCAAAGGCTACGGGCGCCAGAAAGGCCACAAGGAGATCTACCGGGGCGCTGAGTACGTGGTGGATTTCATCCCCAAGGTGAAGATCGAGATCATCGTCGATTCCGAGCGGGCCGACCAGGTGGTGGAGGCCATCAAAAATTCCGCCAACACCGGCAAAATCGGCGACGGGAAGATTTTTGTCTTCACCGTGGAAGAGGTGATCCGGGTAAGGACGGGCGAAAAAGGTAAGGACGCCATTTAAACAGGAAAATAGATAAATATCTAACAACCTAATATTGGAGGAAAACATGACCCCAGAACAAGTATTGGCAATGGCAAAGGAAAACGGTGTAAAGGTACTGGATATCCGCTTCATGGATTATCCGGGCGTGTGGCAGCATTTTTCGGTGCCCATCGGCGAATTGGAAGAAGGCAGCTTCGAAGACGGTTTTGGCTTCGACGGCTCCAGTATCCGCGGCTGGCAGCCCATCAACGCCAGCGACATGCTGGTGGTGCCCGACGCAAGTACCGCCAAAATCGATCCCTTTTTCAAGGTTCCGACGCTGGTGCTCATCGGCAACATCGTCGATCCGATCACCCGGGAAGCCTACTCCCGCGACCCCAGAAATATCGCCCGCAAGGCCGAAGCCTATCTCAAGAGCACCGGCATCGGCGACACCGCCTTCATCGGCCCGGAAGCCGAATTCTTCATTTTCGACGACATCCGCTACGACAGCCAGCGGAATTCATGCTTCTATGCCGTGGATTCCGTGGAGGGCGTCTGGAACACCGGCCGCTGCGAAGAGCCCAACCTGGGCTACAAACCGCGCCACAAGGAGGGCTACTTCCCCGTGCCGCCGACTGACAAGTTCCAGGACCTGCGCACCGACATGATGCTGACCCTGGAAAGCCTGGGCATCGATGTGGAGTGCCAGCACCATGAAGTGGCCACTTCGGGCCAGGCGGAGATCGACATGCGCTTCAAGCCCCTTTTGCAGATGGCCGACCAGCTCATGTGGTTCAAATATGTTCTCAAGAATGTGGCCTACAAGGCCGGGCACACCGTCACCTTCATGCCCAAACCGCTCTTCGAGGACAACGGTACCGGCATGCACACCCACATCTCCATCTGGAAAGACGGCAACCCCCTGTTCGCCGGCGACAAGTACGCCGGGGTTTCCCAGGATGCCCTGTACGCCATCGGCGGCATCCTGAAGCACTGCCGTGCGCTGTGCGCTCTCACCAACCCGACCACCAACTCTTACAAACGACTGGTGCCGGGCTTCGAAGCTCCGGTGAATCTGGCCTACTCCAGCCGTAACCGCAGCGCCTCCATCCGGATTCCCATGTACTCGGCATCTCCCAAAGCCAAGCGTATCGAGTTCCGTACGCCCGATCCGTCCTGCAACGGCTACCTGGCCTTCTCCGCCATGCTGATGGCCGTCATCGACGGCATCGAGAACAAGATGGATCCGGGCGATCCACTGGACAAGAACATCTATGACCTGCCGCCCGAGGAGCTGGCCGAAATTCCGTCCGCGCCGGGTTCCCTGGACGAAGCGCTGGCCGCACTGGAGGAGGACCACGACTTCTTGCTCAAGGGCGACGTGTTCACCAAGGATGCCATCGACATGTGGATCGATTACAAGACCGCCAACGAAGTCAATCCCGTGAAGCTGCGTCCGCATCCCCACGAGTTTTTCCTGTACTACGACATCTAATGTGACCGATCCCTCCCGACAGTAATCGGTCTCCTGTAAAAACGGCGACCCGCGCTTTGCGGGCCGTCGTTTTTATTGTACAGATCTAATTTCATTTGATAAACTGGCGCATCAAATTAGAAAGGCTTTCGATTCGAGCAAGGAGAAGGTATGTGCGGCATTGCCGGTAGCGTCAATTTTAAATCCAGCGAAGGGGCGACGTCCGTGGTCGGAAGCATGCTCGACCTGATGGCCCACCGGGGGCCCGATGCATCGGGCATCTACCGAAGCGATCCGGTGACCCTGGGCCACGCCCGCTTGAGCATCATCGATCTGTCCACCTCTGGCGATCAGCCCATCCACAACGAAGACAAAACAATCTGGATTACCTTTAACGGAGAAATTTTCAACTATCCGGAGCTGCGCAGCGAATTGGTTCGACAGGGTCATCGGTTTTACACGCAGACCGATACGGAGGTGCTGGTCCATCTCTATGAACAATACGGCACCGACATGTTTGCCCACTTGAACGGCCAGTTTGCCTTTGCCCTCTGGGACCACCGCAAACGGTCACTGCTGCTGGCCCGGGACCGTGTCGGCATCCGGCCGCTATTTTACCACCAGAAGGACGGGAAACTGGTTTTCAGTTCGGAGATCAAGGCAATTTTCGCCGATCCCTCCATTTCGCGAGAACTGGACCCGCAAACCCTGTCCGACATCTTTACCTGCTGGACCGCCACGGAGAGTCGCACGCCGTTTTCAGGCATCCATCAGCTTTTGCCCGGCCATTTTGCACAGTTCGATGAATCGGGCTTTTCTTTGCAACCATACTGGACACTGCCTTTCGGGGACGAAGGGGACACGTCCAAAACGGTGGACGAGTGGGTGGAGGAAATCCGGGGGCTTCTGCTGGACGCCACCCGCATCCGTCTGCGCGCGGACGTGCCTGTGGGCGCCTATCTGAGCGGCGGAATCGACAGCACTTACACCAGCACCCTGGTAAAGCGGAATTTTAACAACCGCCTGCACACGTTTTCCGTCGGATTTACCGATCCGCGTTTCGACGAGGCCTCCTTTCAAAATATCGCCGTCCAGTCGTTGGGCACGGAGCACCGCTCCGTAAACTGTGCCGAGGCAGACATCGGCCGGATTTTCCCCGATGTCGTCTGGCATACCGAAACGCCTCTGCTCCGAACCGGCCCTTCTCCCCTCTATCTGCTTTCCCGGCTGGTCCGGGAGAGTGATTTCAAGGTCGTTCTCACCGGCGAAGGGGCCGACGAAGTCTTTGCCGGTTACAATATTTTCAAAGAGGCCAAAATCCGGCAATTCTGGGCACGGCAACCAAATTCCACCATACGACCCGCCCTGCTGGGACGCCTGTATCCCTACATTTTCCAGGATGCTAAAGCTGGTGTTTTCCTGCGATCTTTTTTCAAGCGGAACCTGACCGACGTTGACTTGCCGGCCTATTCTCACCTGCTGCGTTGGCACAACACCGATCAGTTGAAAGGGTTTTTCTCCTCCGACCTGAAAAGTCGGTCGGAGGATCTGGCCGGCTTTGCCGACCGCTATGCGCAGAGCCTTCCGGAAGCATTTAAGAACTGGGACCTGCTGACCCGAGCCCAGTATACGGAAAGCAAGCTGTTTCTTTCCAACTACCTGCTCTCCTCCCAGGGGGACCGTATGGCCATGGCCAACTCCATCGAGGGGCGGTTTCCTTTTCTGGATCACCGGGTCTTCGAGGCGGCCGCAAAGATTCCCTCCCACCTGCGGATGAGGGGCCTGACCGAAAAGTATATTCTCAAGAAAGCGGCTCGGGGTCTGATTCCCGACCCGTTGATCGACAGGGCCAAGCAGCCCTATCGGGCACCCATCAGCCGCTGCTTTTTTGGCGAAGATCGGCCCGATTACGTGGCCGAAATGCTCTCGGAGCGCAACCTGAAACGCTACGACTATTTCGATGAGAAAAGGGTGGCCCGCCTGGTGGCCAAATGCAGCCAGGGACAAGGGGCGTTGCTCAGCGAACGGGAGAACATGGCTGTCGTGGGCATTCTCTCGACCCAATTGATCCACCACCAGTTTGTCGAGAATTTCAAGATCCCCTCAATGCGTGTACGGGAGCATGCCACCATCCAGTAGCTGTCTTGGGTGCATAGGCCTTCTTTCCACGGCAGCCAACTGCCGTTCGGGCGGTTTCCGCTCTATTTTTTACGGGTCACTTCCATGGTGATGAGTACATCCACATCCTTTCCCACCACGCCCATCTTGTAGAATTTGCCGTTGCCTACATGGTAGCTGAGCCGGTCGATGGTCATGCGGGCCTCGAATCCGGCGACTTCTGACTTAGAGTCAAACGGGTGCGTGGTAACGCCCAGCAGGGTGAAGGGAACCGAAACGGTCTGACTGACATCCTTGGCCGTCATCTTGCCTTCCACGATATACTGGTTGTCCTTGACATGCTTCACAGCCGTGCTGGTAAAAGTCATCTTGGGGTATTTTTTGGAATCGAAGAAATCGCCGGAATTGAGATGGCCGTCCCGTTTGCTGTTGCCGGTATTGATGCTTTTGACTTTGACTTCGAAGTCGAAGCGGCTGCCGGCCAGGTCGTCGGGAGAAAAGTTCACCGTGGCGGTAAAGTCCTCGAAGTAGCCCCGGGTCGTGGAATAGATGTGGTTAACGCTGAAGTATACACCGGAGTGGGCCGGGTCCACTTCCCATTGGGGGGCGGCGGCCTGGGCTTGGGCTGCGAAAACGATGAGAAATATTGTGGCGATGGTAAATCGGATAAATGCTTTCATAAAATCCTCCTGTCGGGACGTGCTCATTGGCACGGAATCAATATTGGCGATGTCGACCGCTGCCGCCATGCTCGGATAAGAAAGCGCGCATCGGGCAGCAGGTGCTAAAAGCCGAAGGTTTCGGTAGTGATCGAGCGGGCGGAAAAGCCTAAAGCTTTAAGGTTTGTGGTGAGCGCTGTCATCATTGAGGGCGGCCCGCATAAAAAAACTGCCGACCCACGATTGCAGCCGCTGAGTAAGGTCTCCAGCATCCTACGGTTCAATCGTTCTGAAGGCTTTCCACCGTCCGTATGTTGCGTAAAAATAGGGACGCGGCGCAGGCCTGTCAATTTTGCGGTTAGATGCTCGAACTCCTTGGTGAAGACCAGGTGTTCCCGGGTGCGGTTGCTCCAGATCAGGGCAATGGGACGTGGGTCGCCGTGGTCGGCCATGAATCGCAGCATGCTCAGCATGGGGGTGATGCCGATGCCTCCGGCGATCATGACCAGTTCCTGCTGCGGAGAGGCGTGCAGAAGATGACTGAATCGTCCGAAAGGCCCCTGGAGGTAGGCCCGGTCGCCAATGGTCAGGTTTCCCACCTGCCGGGTCCAGTCTCCGCAGTGGCGGATAGCGAACTGGATCGTACCGGGCCGACTGGGCGTGGAGGCCAGGGTAAAGGGGTGGGGCTCCCGGGACAGGCGTTGACCGGTAAAAGAGACGAAGGCGAACTGGCCGGGGAGATAGGCCATAGAAGCGCCTTTCTCCGGTAGGACTTCCACGCAGGTGCATTCCCGTCCGATGGTTTCGACCCGGGCAATCGTGTAAGGTTGCCTGCGGGCGCGCAATCCGGCGCTGCGGACCCACAGCCAGAACAGGATGAAGACACCGGCAGCCGCCAGCACGATTTGGCGGGGCGGTGGGTTGCCGGTAAAAGTCTCGCTGACATAAAGCACATGTGTGATCAGCAGCGCCGCGATTATCAGTCCGGCGATGCGGTGGCCCCTCAGCCAATGGTGAAAGGCGATTTTCAGCGGCAGCCGCCATTGGGTGCAGGCAAACTGCACCAAAAGGACAGCCAGCAACCCCACGCCCACCCATTCCGGCCAGTAGCGCATCTCCAGGGGGATCATCAGCGTGCCTTCGGCGAGCAGCACGCACAGGGGGTGGATCAGGGCCATGAGAACAATGGCCCAAGCGTGCCAACGATGCTGACGTATCAGGCCGGGAAGGGAAAAGATACGATCGAGAACCTTCAACCGAACGGCCAGGGGAAGCTGAAAAAGAATCATCAGGCCGGCGGCCATGCCCAGCATTTTTCCGGCGCGCAAGCTGATTTTTGAAGCTCCGAATTTGTACCACATAGACGGCGATTCATAGAGGAACGGGATGGCCAGGGCACCGGCCAGCAGCAGAAGAACCAGCAGGACGCATACCGTGGCCGCCAGATAACGGGTGCCGGGGGGAAGTATTTTTGCTGTTGAATCGATTTTATTTTTGGAAGCCATGGTCACGTTTGTATATTTTGCAAAAGCGATGGTTGCTTTTGCAATGGGAGAGCAATAACAAAAACATATCACCCCAGGTTTCGGAGAACAAGGCGTCTGGTCTATTCACACCTGAGATAGAGTCGCCGGTTTTGTTCCGGGAAAAAAGAGGACGGTGGTTGGACTTCTAAAGGATAGAAAGGGATAAAAGATCCATGCTCCAACTGGTCTTTGATATTTCAGGAGTTGTTTTCGATAATGGAATCGGTCACTTCGATTGAAGTGTCGCTGTGCATGGAAATACCATCGTAGACCGGGTACCATGAGCCCCCGATGTTGTCTGCGATAACCGAATCGTCGATGACGATATTGCCGCTGTGGTCATTGGAAACGAAGAAGATGGCCGACCCGTGCTCATTGACTTCGTTGTATTCGATTAAAGAGCCAAGGACGGTTAAGGTCATCGTGTTGCCGTCGTTGTAAATGGCGCCGCCGCTGCCGCCGCCGGGTGTTCCGGAATCGGCCGGGTTGGCACCGTATCCAATGGCGCGATTGTAGGAGAAAAGGCTGTTGATAATGGTCCATGAGACGCCGATGCTGCTGATGGCGCCGCCATTGGCGCCCACGTTTCCATAATCTTCCAACCCGCCGAAGGTGCAATTGACAATATAGACGGGCAGGCCCTCATATTGGCTGAACACCCGGATGGCACCGCCACCCACATCGGGGCCGGTATCGGCGCAGATATTGTTGAAGAAGCGACAGTTGACCGCCTTGAAGCGCCCGCCGCGGACCCATATCGCCCCGCCGCCATCGTATTCGGTTTCAGCGGTGGAATTGCCATTCACAAAGGTGATATTCTGCACCGTCAGCCGGGGGTGATCCTGATTCTGGCAATGGGAGGTGGTCCAGGCCTGATCGGAATCGCAGGTATTCATATATAGAATCCGGGTGGTTCCCCCGCCGCTGAGCGATACCAGATTCCCGCCGTCGATGACGACATCCGGGTCTTCATCGTTGAATACCTTGGCCGGACTTGAAAGCGTAATCGTAATCGGATCGGGGCCGCAATCGAATACAATGGCCCCCCCCTGGGCAACGGCATCGATAAAGGCTTCGGCACTGCAACTTTCCGGCGTCCCGCTGCCGACAACATGATCGGGGTAGGATACATCCTCGAAGCTTGCCTCGGCTGGAATCGATGTCTCTCCATTCGGGTTGCCGGCCGCCGGGCCGTCTTCCGGATCGACCAGCGAAAAGCTGGCGGTCTGGTCCGCTGAAGGCGATGTACTCCCGCCGCTCGAACCGGAACCGCAGCCTGCCAGAAGGATGAATACCGCTGCCGTACATAGTGTGCCCAAGGTAAGTCGCATGGGTCGCGCCTCACATTTGCCCTCTTTGGTTGGTGGTACAGTTAATTTTTCTTTGGGGACTTAATTAAAGAAGCAAACCCCGGGCCAAAGGTAAACGATGACGACAGCAACACGTATTTCTTTATATTACGGTGGGTAAAGAAAGAATTTCGTTCCGTTAAAAAGAAAAACGGACGTTATCGGAATGAAGTGGGCAAGGATTGAAACTATCGGTTACGCTTTTCTACACGCGATTTTAAAATGGGTGACGCGGCCGATGTCCGGTGAATCCCGATGAAAAATGGCAACTAGGGGGGATTCGGTAAGGTTGTAAGTTTTGTATCAGTCCCCGGATTATTTCTTTTTCAGCAGCTCTTCCAGCGCGGCAAAAGGCTTGTGCGAAAAATCGGAGGGGGACGATTCCGTGGGCGCGGAAGTTTGATCGTAAGCCTCGGCAACCTCAAGCCGCCCGTGCTCGTTGTCGTGGCAATAGATGCACAGCAGTTCCCAGTTACTGCCGTCGGGCGGGTTGTTGTCGTGGTTGTGGTCCCGGTGGTGGACGGTCAGTTCCTTCAGCCGTTTACCGCTGAATTCCCGTCCGCAGCGTCCGCAGACGTGCGGGAACAGCTTCAGGGCTTTTTCGCGGTAGGTTTGTTCCCGTTCCCGCATGTGGCGTCGGGCGTCGGCAACGACGCTGGAGACGGTGTCCGAGCCTTTATTCTTTTTTGTTGAGGACATGACGGCATCCCTTGCTGTTAGCGCTCCCACGCGGAGCATGAGCGCGCAGTGAGGATTCTTGGCGTTTCATAGGCAACCGTTTATATTAAAATTAATTATACCATCCACAGAAGAAGGGAACAAGTTCTCCATATTCAATCTGCGTTTATCAAACATCGGATTGTACACTTTTCAATTGATTTTCTTATATAATCCAGTAAGCTAAAACGTCTGTATTGAGTGAACGCGCATTTTATTCTCGATGGATCCTCATTAAATCTCGAAATGACTCGGTTGGGTCTGCATGGCAACAGTTCACTTCCAAAACCTGCTCAGGCACATCCCCTTTCGCATCTTTATGCCGGTGGTGATGACGGTCCTGCTGTTCATCCTGACGATCTTCCAGTTGATCCTGCCCATGATGCAGGAGCGTCTGATGGACGGCAAAAGGGAGGTGATCCGGGAACTGGTGGTGTCGGCCTGGAGCAGTCTTGAAGGGTACGCCAGGCAGGAGCGCCAGGGTTTGTTGAGCCGAGAGGCGGCCCAGCAACAGGCCAAGACCCATATCCGGGGGCTGCGCTACGGCCCGAATCTCAAGGACTATTTCTGGATCAACGACATGCACCCCCGGATGATCATGCACCCGTACCGTCCGGATCTGGAAGGCAAGGACATTTCGACTTTTGCGGACCCCGCCGGAAAACGGCTTTTCATCGCTTGCGTCGAGATTGTTCAGGCTAAGGGGGCCGGATACGTGGACTACCAGTGGCAATGGATGGACGATCCGACCCGGATCGTGCCCAAAATTTCCTACGTGATGGGATTCGAACCCTGGGGCTGGATTTTGGGATCGGGCATTTACGTGGAGGATGTCCACGCCCAGATTTCGTTGATCACGCGCAAACTCACCCTGGTTTGCAGTTGGATTCTTTTTGCGATCATCCTGCTTTCGGTGCTGATCGTCGCGCACGGCGCAAAGGTCACCCATGAAAAAAAGCAGGCCGAGGAAATGACCGTGCTCAAGCAGGAGCAGCTTTTCCAGGCCGCTAAAATGGTTTCCCTGGGAACGCTGGTTTCCGGGGTGGCCCACGAAATCAACAATCCCATTACGTCGGTCATGCTCAATGCCCCCAATCTCGGCCGCATGTGGGAGTCCATTCTGCAGATTCTGGATCGATATTATGAGCAAAACGGCGATTTCCCGGTGGGGGCCACCGTCTACAGCCGCATCCGCGATCGGATTCCATCAATGCTGACCAGCATTACCGACGATGCGCGCCGGGTCCGGGACATCGTGAAAGACCTCAAGGATTTCGCCAGGGACAACCCCTCGGAATCGATGGGAGATGTGGATGTGAACGAGGTGGTCCACAAGGCGGTGGGGTTGACCGCCAACCTGATCAAAAAATCGACCCGGCACTTCAAACTGGATTGCCAGGTCGATCTGCCGCCGGTTTACGGCAATGCCCAGCGCATCGAGCAGGTGACGATCAATCTGGTGGTCAACGCCTGCCAGGCGCTGCCGGATGCCGAGCGGTCCGTCATGGTGGGCACCGGATTCGAGGCGGACCGGAAAACCGTGTTCATAGAGGTGTGCGACGAGGGGGCGGGCATCCCCGCCGGAGCCTTGATGCAGATTACCGATCCCTTTTTTACCACCCGACGGGAACAGGGCGGCACCGGACTCGGGCTGGCCATTACCGACCGCATTGTCAGGGATCACGGCGGCACCCTGACGTTCGACTCGACCCCGGGCAAGGGGACCCGGGTGCGTGCGATTTTTCCACTAACAAAAGAACCCTAATAACCGAACAGGCAGGTATATTAGCATGACTATGGCGCTGCATCCTCCCCGACCGATTCTGATTATTGACGATGAACCTTCCATTCTGCTGGCCATCGATACCACCCTTCAAATGGCCGGACTGAACAATACCATCACCTGCCAGGACAGCCGCCAGGTGATGGACCTGTTGGCCGACACCCCGATAGAATCCATGCTTCTGGACCTGAACATGCCCAATGTCGACGGCCATCGGCTGCTGGACGACGTTCGACGGGAATATCCCGATGTGCCGGTGATTATAGTCACCGGTGCCGTGGACGTGGAAACCGCCGTGCGATGCATCAAAGCCGGAGCCTTCGACTACATTGTCAAACCGGTGGAGGCGGATCGTCTGATCACGGCCGTCAACCGCGCGATCGCCTTTCAGGAACTCAGACGGGAAAACCAGTCCCTGCGGCGGCACATGCTGCGCAACGACCTGGAACACCCGGAAATTTTCAGGAACATCATCACGGCCAATCCGAAGATGCTGACCCTTTTTCAGTACGTGGAGTCCATTGCCGGCACCTCGCAGCCGGTTCTGATCCGGGGCGAAACCGGTGTGGGCAAAGAACTGATTGCCCGGTCCATTCACCGGTTGAGCGGCCTGAAAGGACGCTTTGTTGCCATTAACGCAGCCGGTCTGGATGACACCATCTTTTCGGATACCTTGTTCGGCCACGCTAAGGGAGCGTTTACCGGTGCGGACAGTCCCCGCGGCGGCCTGATCGAGCAGGCCGACGGGGGAACCCTGTTTCTCGATGAAATCGGCGACCTGACCCAAGCCTCCCAGGTCAAATTGCTGCGTCTGCTGCAGGAAGGGGAATATTTTTCGTTGGGCCACGACCTGCCGCGATCGTCCAACGCGCGAATCATCGCCGCCACCAATCAGCGCCTGTCCACGCTGTTGAAGGAAAATCGCTTTCGCAAGGATCTCAACTATCGATTGCAGACCCATCGTATCGTGGTCCCGCCGTTGAGGGATCGCCTGGACGATGTTCCCCTGCTGGTCGATCACTTTATTGCCGAAGCGGCCTCCAGTCTGAACAAACCGAGACCATCCGTACCGGATGCCCTGTTGACGCTGCTGACCGGCTATTTCTACCCGGGCAACGTTCGTGAACTGGAATCCATGATTTTCGATGCCGTCAGCCGGCATCAATCCGGCCCCCTTTCCATGGCATCCATTCAAGCCCATGTCGACCGGGAGCAGACGGCCGGAGGAAGTGGAGCGTCGTCCACGGCTGTTTACGATTTCGGCGACCCACCCATCACCTTTTCCCATCGCCTGCCCACCCTCAAAGAGGCGGCGCAACTGCTGGTTGCAGAGGCCATGCGCCGCAGCGGCGGAAATCAGTCCAAGGCTTCGAAAATGCTCGGCGTTTCTCAGCAGGCGCTGAGCAAGAGGCTGAAAAAGGCAAACGATTGACGCTCTGGGTGTAACAACAAACGTTGTAAATACAAAAAAAATTGTGGTTGCGAGGGGAGAGCCATTTCTGCTCATAATACAGGGCTGCGGGCCTTCTTTTTCCGGTCCTTGACCATTCGTTTGACAACTATGGTTGTAGCCTCATTGACTAAAAAATGACGGAAAATTTCTATTTATTTGAAAAAATTGATGATTTTTAGATTGATCGTTCATGGCACAAGTTTTGGAAGATGATACAAGTTGAACAGAATTCATTCGTTGACAGTTGGATTAATCAATAAAAATCATTAATGGCGTTCGGGAAAGGAAGACGGCAAATATTATGGATCCTGAAATGACGCTACCGCTTTCGAGCAAGCAAACAAAGACCCATGAGTTTGTCAATTCCCTTTCTTCCGTAAGGTCCCTGGCTGAATTGCTGGCTGAAAACCCGGGGCTGGATGCAGGCGATCGCAGTCGATTCATCGGCATGATTCGAGATGAAACTGAACGCCTGATAAATTTGATGGCCTACTTGAACCTGGAATCCGATGCAACCGCATCGTTATAATGAGTAACCGCGTGCAGCGGCTGGCATCGAAACCGGAGAATGCGATGGACGAAAGCAAGCTGTCTTTGATGGATTGCCTGTTGGCACCCGGTGCGATGCTGTTTTTGATGACCGGTACACAGGACAAGGACGAAGAAAAGAAGCAAACGGTTTTACAGCGCTTACGGGAAAAGATTGCGTTCGCCAGGGCGCAGCCCTTGGACATCTATCTTGGTGCGCGCCACCAATTATAACGAATTCGTAATAAAGCCAAATTCCTCGCTTTACTTTGCGATGGATCATTGAAGATTGCCTCGGCTACCGGCCAGCCAGGCAATCTTCTTTTTTTGTAAGCGTTCACAGGGGGCCGCATCTGCTTTGTTCTCGGGCTCTTGAAGGTTGACCAAACCATCGGCGTGCCCGGCGCTTCACATCTGCGGCACCCTGTAAACGCTAACAGGGCACGCAGTTGAAGCACATTGGGCATTTCAACCCCGTGAACGGGCACCTTTTTTTAGAGCAATTGTTCCCGGAAACGGGAGGGGCTGTCCAGGTAAAGATCCATGGCATGCTGAAAGCCGAGGTCGGCAACGAGTTGCAGGCCCCGTTTGCGGTATCTGTACTGATGCAATTCGGGCACTTTTGCCTGAAGGTTGTTGGCAAAGAGATCCGACCATTTAAACCGGCGATTTTCGCAATACCGTCTGAGGAGCCGATCCACCAGGCCTCCGACCACCGACTCTTCCAGGGCCATCCATTCTTCAGCAATATTCCGGGCTGCGGCGAGACTTTCCGGCGGCCGGTTCTGAAAATGGGTTGAGATTTCACGGTCCGTCGCCCGGCCCAGCAGGTAATGCAGCGTCTCTTCAGCGGGAATGGCCATCAGGGTGTACAGATTATCGGTATCGTTCTGCCAGATGGTAAAGGGCTTGCGGGCCAATTCGAACTGCCCCGGCGCCACCGCCTCTATTTCCAGATCCACTGCGCCCAGATGGTTGGAATAAATGGCGCCGGAAACGATGGTTTTGATGCTTTTCCCGGATTCTGCGGTAAACCTGCACGTTGCGCGAAAATCTTTTGCCAGGCGATGAACCAGAAAGGCGGAAATGCCATCTTGCGATATCTCCGGATAGCTTTTTTCAGGGCTGGTGATGGCGCTGTAGAAATTTTCCATCCCATTCATTTTGAAAATCGAGTCGGTGATGTCCAGGCAATAGCGTTGATACGCCTTGCCAATACCGTTTCGAGATCGGGGGATGAATCGCAAGCGGACTTGTATCTCTTCAATGTTCAGTCGAACCCGCTTTTTAAAGCCAATCTTTTTTTTGATCCGCGTTAACAGATCCTTTTGCCCGAACAATTGACGCCGGATATGCTGCTCGATTTCCACATCCGGATCGGTCGTGTAATCCCTGAATACGAGCAAGGGCCCCTCTCGGGACGGTAAGTCCGCAATCCGGGAGATCTGTTCGAGATCGTCGCCTGTGCCTGCCAATGCGTGGCCGAACGGTCCAACGGTCCAGGCGGTCAACCCCACGATGCCCATGGTCATCAACTCTCGCCGGGTCAGGCCGTGGCGCTGTCCAATGGTTGGTTTGCGTGGTTTCATAACTGTTTTATCGGCAATTGCATATAAATCAGTAGACAAAATGGCGCGTCTATTTATCCTCGCCGCGGTGGTTTTCGTAGGGGCACGGCGCGCCGTGCCCCTACATGGGATTTCTGTATGGCAATGTCCCCGTACTCAGTTTGACTTTAAGAATCCGTCAAGATGGTTCATGTGCAAATTTGGGTCTCAGGGTGAAATTAGCGAAACGGAAAACATGTTAGCGTCGCGGGAAAACATGAAATATGTTTTCATAACAAATGGTTGCATAGTTGGCACGTCCGTTGCTCAAGTATCGTGCAGCACACCGTCGGTCGGTTCCGAAATTGCTGAGGGTTCAGCAAAGGGTGTGTGGATAGCGGGAGGCGATTTGGCCTCCCCGGGCAGAACTGGGGTCCGTAAAAAACAGTAGGAGGGAAATGAGATGAAAAATACAAGAAAAGCAATTACCGTCGGTTTGGTTGGTGCCATGCTTATGGTTCTGGCGATCACCGGAATAGCGATGGCAGCGGACAGCATTACCGGCACTGTGGCCGAAAAAGGAGAGATCATCGTTCTCGATTCCGCCGACAGCACCTATGTGCTGGAGGGAAGCGACAAGGCTCCTGAGATGATCGGCAAGAAGGTCAAGGTGACCGGAACAGTCGCCGAAAAAGATAACGTCAAAGTGATCAATGTATTATCGATGGAGGAAGTTGCCGAATAGGGTTGAAACGGCGATCGGTCCCGAGGGCATAACATTGGGATCACGCCGTTCGTAAAAAGGTCGTCTGCACCCGGGAAGGACCCCAACCGGTTGCAGGCAAGGTTGCAGAAAGAAAAAATGGCGGGGAAAGCGGCCAGTGCGCTGCCTTCCCCGCCATTTTTATTGATTTGAAATTCTTCAGGATTCTTTCCCAGTAGATTTTTTTCATCCGCGCAAAGCTGTAGAAATGGACCCGAAGGTGGTTTTTTGACATTCGTTATGTCATAATTAGTATAGACTTAAATGCAGAGCGTATGTATTCAAGATCCGATGCTTGTACCAGACGAAAAAGAAGTCCAAGAACGACCCGATTCCGGGTCGTTGCCTTTTGGTGCTTCCCCTTAGGACAGGCTGACTGCAAACCTCAACCGGATAGGAAAGGGAGCTAATTATGACCAATGGAATCCTTGCGATAGATCCGCCTGCCAACGAGCCCGTTTACCAATACCGTTCGGGCAGCGACGAGCGCAAACGGATCAAAGACGAATTGCAGCGGCTGAAATCCACGGAAGTGGAGATCCCCCTGATCATTGGCGGCAAGCCCGTTAAAACCGGAAAGCTGGGACGCTGTGCCGTTCCCCACGACCACAGCCAAAAGCTGGGCGTCTTTCACCAGGCTGGTGAAAAAGAGGTCAACATGGCCATTGAAGCCAGTGCAGCGGCGGCCGAGCAATGGGCAGCCATGGGCTGGCAGGACCGGCTGGCCATTTTTTCCAAAGCAGCCGATCTCCTTGCCGGTCCGCGGCGCATGGCCATCAACGCCGCCACCATGCTTGGCCAGGGGAAAAACGTATTTCAGGCGGAAATCGATGCCGCCTGCGAAATCATCGATTTCCTGCGTTTCAATACCTATTACGCCACTCAGATCTACCGTCAGCAGCCTGGTTCCGGGCCGGCCGAATGGAACCAGATGGAATACCGGCCCCTGGAGGGGTTCATTTTTGCCGTTACCCCGTTCAACTTCACGGCGATTGCCGGCAATTTGCCCTCGGCGCCGGCCATGATGGGCAACACCGTACTGTGGAAGCCGGCTTCCACGGCCGTCTATTCCGCCTGGATGCTCATGGAGATTTTCATGGAAGCCGGTTTGCCGCCTGGCGTGATCAATTTTCTGCCTGGCTCCGGCTCCCAGGTAGGCAACCCCATAATGGCCAGCCCGAACCTGGCCGGCATTCATTTCACCGGGTCCACGGCGGTTTTCCAGGGATTGTGGAAAAAAGCGGCCGAAAACTTGAGCCAATACCGGAGTTATCCGCGCATCGTGGGCGAGACCGGGGGCAAGGATTTTGTATGCGTACATCCCAGCGCCGACAGCGACGCGGTGGTCGCGGGCCTTGTCCGCGGTGCGTTCGAATATCAGGGGCAGAAATGCTCCGCGGCTTCCCGGGCCTACATCCCCGAATCGCTCTGGTCCGGCATCAAAGAAAAACTCTTGACCACCATGGCGTCCATCAAGGTGGGTTCGCCGGAGGATTTTTCCAATTTTGTTAACGCCGTGATCGACCGCAACGCTTTTGACACGATCACTGCTGCCATTGACTATGCCAAGGAGCATGACGCCGCAGAAATTGTCGCTGGAGGCGGCTACGACGACAGTACCGGATTTTTTATCGATCCCACGGTGATCGTAACCACCGATCCCCATTTCAAGACCATGGAAGAAGAGCTTTTCGGGCCCGTGCTGACCATCTATGTTTACGCTGACCCGGACTATGAGGAAATGTTGGACCTGTGCGACAAGACCTCTCCCTATGGACTCACCGGTGCCGTCTTTGCCAAAGATCGATCGGCTGTTGCCCTGGCCAGACGAAAACTGGTGAATGCCGCCGGCAATTTCTACATCAACGACAAACCCACCGGGTCCGTGGTCGGAAGGCAGCCCTTTGGCGGCGCCCGGGCCTCCGGAACCAATGACAAGGCGGGAAGCATCATGAACCTGTACCGTTGGGTCAGTCCCCGAACCATCAAGGAGAATTATTTGTCGCCCACGGATTACCGCTACCCCTATATGGAGGAAGCCTGATCGTCCTTTTGAACCGTAGGATGGACATCGATTGTCGAACCGTCGCCGATTTTACGAAAGAATGCCTCGTCGGCCGGTTCGGCAACGATTATTCATAAATTTTCATAAAACGCTTTGAGGGAGTTGAGAATGGAGTTTTTAAAGACGCTGCGTATCGAAAAGGAAAATCAAGGGGTCTCCACGGGACAGGACTGGCTGGACGGAGAAAGCGGTCCTCCGCTGGACGTGTTTTCTCCGGCGGATGGCAAGCTCATTGCCCGGGTGTCGACCGCAACGGAAGCCGCCTATGAAAAAGTCGTCGAAAAGGCACATCAGGCATTTTTGAAATGGCGGATGGTCCCGGCTCCCAAGCGGGGCGAGATCGTTCGCCAGATCAGCAATCAGCTCCGGGTTTACAAAGATGCGCTCGGCGCCCTGGTATCCTACGAAACCGGAAAATCCCTTCAGGAAGGCAAGGGCGAGGTCCAGGAGATGATCGATATCTGCGACTTTGCCGTGGGACAATCCAGACAGCTCTACGGGTCCACCATGCATTCGGAGCGCCCAGAGCATCGGATGTACGACCAGTACCATCCGCTGGGGGTGGTGGGCGTCGTTACCGCCTTCAATTTCCCGGTGGCCCCCTGGTCATGGAATGCCTCGCTGGCAACGGTCTGCGGCGATGTCGTCCTTTGGAAACCGTCGTCCAAATCGCCCCTTTCGGCCATTGCGGTGCAGCATATCCTTTCCGACGTGATTAAAGAAAATGCCGATGTGGTTCCCGAAGGGTTGTTTTCCCTGGTGGTCGGCAGCGGACGGGCTGTGGGCGAAAAGCTGCTGAATGACCGGCGGATTCCGCTGGTTTCCCTTACCGGCTCCACTCGGGTTGGGCAGCACGCCGCCCAGGTGGTTGCCGCCCGCTTCGGACGGACCATCCTGGAACTGGGGGGCAACAACGCCATCATCGTAACGCCCTCCTCGGATCTGGCCATGGCGGTCACGGCCATCGTTTTCGGCGCCGTGGGAACCGCCGGTCAACGCTGCACCTCCACCCGTCGGGTGATCGTGCATGATTCCATCTACGACAAGGTCGCCGGATACTTAGCCAAGGCTTATGAAAGCATCCGTATAGGCGATCCCCTAGATCCGAAAAACCACATGGGACCGCTGATAGATAAAGGGGCCGTGGAGCAATACCGGCAGGCGTTGGACCAGGTAACCGCACAGGGCGGAAAGATTCTTTACGGTGGAAAGGTGCTGGAGGGAGAGGGATACGAATCGGGATGCTATGTGCAGCCCACTTTGTGTGAAGTGCAGAACGACTCCCCCATTGTCCAGTCGGAGACTTTCGCGCCGATTCTCTACCTGATCCGGTACAGCGGCGAGGTTTCCGAAGCCATCGCGATCCACAACGACGTGCCCCAGGGATTGTCGTCGGCCATTTTCTCCAACGACATCCGCGAGACCGAACAATTCCTCTCTGCCGCCGGCTCGGACTGCGGCATCGCTAATGTCAACATCGGTACTTCCGGCGCCGAGATCGGCGGGGCCTTCGGCGGCGAAAAAGAGACCGGCGGCGGTCGGGAATCGGGTTCCGACGCCTGGAAGGGCTACATGCGCCGTCAGACCAACACGATCAACTACGGGCGCGACCTGCCTTTGGCCCAGGGGATTGAATTCGACATCTGACGACCATATCAAAATTTTCATACAGAAAGGCCAACCTCCATGTTTTGGGGTTGGCCTTCTTATTATAAAATTGCCATGTAAATCCCAGATAGCGCAACCTTGCCAATTATTGTGCTTTGGTATTGGTAGAGCGCGATGATATGATCTCAAATGATAGGTCGTTTTGCCATCCGGTTAAAATTTCAGACCTTTCTAAAACATCAATCACAAATTTCAGGAAAATGCGGCAGATCTATCGGACTGGTCACCCCAAGCGCGCTTTTTCGGGCCACATGCGCGTAGATCATGGTTGTCTTGCCTCCTTTTGCTTTGGGAAACTACTGTTAGGGGTAACAAAAGTGGTTCGTCACACAAATCGGTGCAGAAGTTGGGGCATTTGAAGGTCTCCCATGCAGTGATACAAAGCCGTAATGTACATGTGAGAAGATCGGTAACCATAGGCTCGGTGGCTGACCACCTTGGCCTTGTTGTTTAGCCCTTCAACCATGCATCATGGTTTCTGTGAGGCACAAAAGCACAGAAAGCATGATACAGGGTTTAATATCGGCCCCATTTCTTGGGGAGGCCATAACTAGTATCAAGTCGTTGCAGCGGACCGCGTGGGGCGGCCTTCGGCCAACATGCCCCAGTTCTCCTCGCTTCGCTTCGGCGGCCCCTGAACTCCGACGATACGTAACGGAAGCACACAATGAGCGCAGGTCGTAATACCGCTCAAGGGTGTAATCGGCAAAAATGCTGATGACTTTCTTTTCTGGATAAATAACCCGAAGAATAACACTTATCCTGAAACAGTAGTCAGCATAGTGGAAACTATCAGAGATTCAATTGCCACGGAATACGCAATAGATCCAACAGAGGTAATCAATTGATAACGTATAACATCATGTTTCACAAGGATTCGGGCCAAAAAGCGGCCCTCGCCTGTGAGCATGGGCGTTGGGAAGCACTTCAACGACAACTGGTGGGCCCATATTTATCAGGCGTTGCCATTACGTGGGGCTTCAAATATACCAGATACAATCCGGTTTTTAACAAATTAGTCGTGCAAACCGTGCTGCTGCATGCTTGACACGGCGCCGCTTCTTGAATACACTTTTTTCATCGGCAAGGGATTTGTCCGGTGCCATTGAGCCGTACGCTTTTCTTCCGCCGCTTTGTTCCAACGCTCTCCGTTCCACCCACACGTTCAACTATTGCATCTTCATCGCTTTCACTGCTCAACAATTCTTCTTCCCCGTTTGCTGACCGGCAGGTGCCACCGGGCGAAAGAATTTCCGGCGTTAACCCACAGTCTATAAGGAGGCGCCATGAAAGCAATTCATCAACTCATCGAAGAGCAGGTCCGGCGATGGGAGATTCTCAGAAGGGAAGAAAGCGATGTCAGACCCCTTCCGGTGATCACCCTTTCGCGGGAACCGGGCAGCGGGGGGAAGTTTGTGGCCAGGGCGGTGGCCGAGCGACTCGGTCTGGACGTGTTCCACCAAAAACTGATCAATGCCATGGCCGAAAATGCCGATACCAGTACCCGAGTGATCCGCACGCTGGACGAAAGAGGCGTGTCCATGCTGGAAGACTGGGTTTCGGCTGCCATCAGCGACCGCCATCTCTGGCCGGACGAGTACGCGGGTATGATGATGAAGGTGATCGGTACCATCGGAAGGCATGGACGGGCCATTATTGTCGGTCGGGGCGCCAATTTTGTACTGCCGCCGGAAAACCGCTTTCGGGTGCGGATTGTCGCCCCCTTTGAAAAACGGGTCGCTTGTGTGGCGAAAGATTATGGCATTTCCAAGCAGGAGGCCAGAAAACGGGTCCTGCGCACCGAATCCGACCGCAAGGCCTTCGTCCGGAAGTATTTTTATAGTGACATCAGCAATCCATCGAACTATGATATGGTATTGAATACGGGAACTCTTTCCGTCGATTCAGCGGCAGCGGCGATTTGCAGTGCAATTGGCTGAACGGGTATGAATCGGGCAGACATCGGATAAAACGGGGCATGATCGGAAGTGTTGACAATTCGTTATCGGCGCTCCCCACGTTAGGGGCGGTTGGCGCTTCAAACGCCCAGTCGTCCAGACGGACGGATGCGTCTGTTGGTCCCAACGCAGGGCAGTCCGACCAAAACGGGAAAACTCTCGGCGATCCCACGCTGACCGAAGGCGAAGAACAAGAGGTTCAGCGACTGAAACGGCGCGACCGGGAAGTACGGGCCCACGAACGGGCCCACATGGCTGCCGGAGCGGGCGTCGTGCAAGGCGGCGCCAGTTTTACGTTTACGCGGGGACCGGACGGCAAAATGTACGCCGTGGGCGGCGAGGTCAAGATCGATACCTCGGCGGAAAACGATCCGGACCAGACCATCCGCAAAATGCAGCAGGTGAAGCGGGCGGCCCTGGCGCCGGCAGAGCCTTCGGGCACCGACCGGGCGGTTGCGGCCCGGGCCGGTCAGATCGAAGCCCAGGCGCGGCAGGAAAAAGTAAAGGAGGAGAATGCGGAGCGAACGGAAGATCAAAACGCATTGCAAAATGCGGGCTCTCTGCCGGCCGCGACGGCCAGGCGGCCGTACCAGAACGAGATGACCGGGCAGGCATTGAATATCATGGCGTAGTCCCTTGAACTGTTTATGATACGCCGGGTATGGGCTCTTTTTTTACCACCAGTCCGTAGAGTTGGGAGAGCAGCATTCCGGAAAGCATCAGCGCACAGCCAACCAGCCCTCTGACAGACATCACTTCCCCTAAAATCAACCAGCCCCCCACCGCGGCAAACACGGCTTCGAGGCTGAGCAAAATAGCGGCATGGGCCGGATGGGCGTGCTTTTGACCCACCACCTGAAGGGTATAGGCCACGCCCACGGAAAGGGCGCCGCCGTAAACGATGGGCAGTGCTGCGGCGATGACATCGTCCAGGTGGATGGTTTCGATGGCCACTGCCGTCAGCAGACTGGCTACAGAGCAGAACATGAACTGGACGAAAGCCAGGCGCAGGGAATCGGTTTTCGGAGACGCCCAGCCGATGAGATGAATGTGGCTGGCCCACATGAAAGCGCCGATCAATTCCAGAAAATCCCCGAAAGAGATGCGAAAGTCTTCGTTGACGCTGAGCAGATACATGCCCACTGCGGCAATCAAAGCGCCGCCCCAGGTGCCCAGGTTGGTTCGCTGGCCCCACAGCAGCCCCATGATGGGAACGATGACCACGTACAGCCCGGTGATAAACCCGGCCTTTCCTGCCGTGGTGTAAACCAATCCGACCTGCTGCAGGGAGGCGCCGGCGAAAATCGCCAAGCCTGCCAATGCCCCGTAAACCATCAATCCTTTATCCTGGATCTGTTGCTCTTGATGGGGCTTGCGCCTGTGGTAAATGAAGGGCACCAGCACCATGGCGCCAAGGAAAAAGCGGATGCCGTTGAAGGTAAACGGGCCCACGTGGTCCATGCCCAGGCGCTGGGCCACGAAGGCAAAGCCCCAGATGGTGCCGCAGAGCAGGAGAAGCAGATCGGATTGGATGTATTTTTTTAAGGTCATTATTGGTTGCCGAATCCATTCTGCCCCCCGCAGTCCGGGCACTGCCAGGTAATTCCATTGCAGGACATCCCCCACACGTTTTCATTCATGCAGTCCTGGCAGATCATGAATCCACAACGGCAGGTCCAGCAAAAAGGGACGGTTTTCCCACAGCAATGGCAAATTCGGGGGGCCTTTCGGCGTCGCCGGCGCCGACGTTCGGTCCGGATTCCCGTATCGTTCATGGTTAATCGCTAACTGGTTGAAGTCTTGTTGTTTTTTCCGGTTAATGCTACGATGCCCTTGTTCCAGCGAAGGTCACTACCTAAATCAGGAGCCATTTCGTGTCAACTCAATTGAAGACCAATCGGAAAGCCGATCAACCGACCTTGTATCTGATCGATGGCAGCGCCTACATTTACCGGGCCTATCACGCAGTGCGGGGGCTGACCAACAGCCGCGGCCTGCCCACCAACGCCACATTCGGGTTCACCCGCATGCTGATCAAGCTGATGCAGGACCGTTCTCCCGGTTACGTGGCCATGTTTTTCGATGCCAAAGGGCCCACCTTTCGGCACGAACGCTATGCGGATTACAAGGCCAATCGCCCACCCATGCCCGACGACCTGGTGCAGCAGCTGCCCTGGATCCACAAGGTCACCGAGGCGTTCAACATCCCCGTATTCGAAATGCAGGGCTACGAGGCCGACGATCTTATCGGAACCCTGGCCCGCCATGCGGAATCCGACGGGTTGCGGGTCGTCATGGTGACCGGGGACAAGGATTTCATGCAACTAATTACCGATCAATGCACGATCTGGGACCCCATGAAAGACAAGGTGCTCGATCCGCCTGCCATCCGCGAATCCTTCGGACTGGAGCCCCGGCAGATGATCGACGTCATGGGGTTTTCCGGAGACAGCGCGGACAATATCCCCGGCGTTCCGGGCATCGGCCAGAAGACGGCGGTCAAATTGGTCCAGAGCTTCGAGAGCATGGACGGGGTTTATGAGAACATCGACTCCATTTCCGGCAAGAAGCAGAAGGAAAACCTGGTCAACTTCAAGGAGCAGGCCCGGCTAAGCCGTGAGCTGGTGACCATCGATCAGAACGCCCCTGTCGAATTCGATTTGGATGCGTTGAAAACCCGGAGGCCGGACGACCAGGCGCTGACGCAGCTTTTTGCCGAGTTGGAGTTCCGGCAACTGCAACAAGAATACGCCTCACAGGAGGAGAAGATCGAACGGCAGTATACGGCCATCATGGACACCGAAGCGCTGGAGGCCCTGGCTCGGCGTCTGGAGGCGGCCGAGCGGTTCGCCCTGGACACCGAAACCACGTCCCAGGATCCCATGCAGGCGCGACTGGTGGGGTTCTCCTTTTCCCTGCAACCGGCCGAAGCCTTTTACATTCCGGTGGGGCACAACTATCTGGGGGCGCCCGAGCAACTCTCCCTCGACGCCGTTCTGGAACGCCTGCGGCCGGCGCTGACCAACCCGAAAATCGAGAAAATCGGCCAGAACATCAAGTACGACTGGATGGTGCTGCGCCGCCACGGAGCGGAGCTGGCCGGCGTCGACTTCGACACCATGGTGGCCTCCTACTTGATTGCACCCGGCAAGCGGGCCCACGGACTGGATCAGATCGCCCTGGACTACCTGGGGCACAAGAATATCGCGTACGCCGATGTGGCCGGCAAGGGAAAAAGTGCCGTCACCTTCGACCAGGTGATGGTGGAAAAAGCGGTCCCCTACGCCTGCGAAGATGCGGACATTACCCTGGCGGCTTACGAGATTTTCGTTTCGCTGCTCGACGAGAACAAGTTGACCGAGTTGATGAAAACGGTGGAGATGCCGCTGCTGCCCGTTCTGTTGGAGATGGAAATGACCGGTGTGTGTGTGGACCGGGACCGTCTTCACGATCTGTCCGAATCCTTTGCCGACCAGTTGAAACTTCTGGAAACGCAGATCCACGAAATGGCCGGCGAAACCTTCAACATCAACTCCTCCCAGCAGTTGGGCCATATTCTCTTCGAGAAGCTCAAGCTGCCGGTCCAGAAGAAGACCAAGAAGAAAACCGGGTACTCCACCGACGTGGAGGTGCTGACCACCCTGGCCCGCAAACACGAACTACCGGCTTTGGTACTGCGCCACCGTTCCCTGGCCAAGCTCAAATCCACCTACGCTGACGCGCTGCTGGAACTGATCCACCCCGAGACCGGGCGCATCCACACCTCTTTCAACCAGACCGTGGCCGCAACGGGACGGCTGAGCAGCAGCGATCCCAACCTGCAGAACATTCCGATCCGCACCGAGGAGGGCCGCGAAATCCGGAAGGCCTTCGTGCCCCGTGAGGGCTGGCACTTCCTTTCGGCCGACTACTCCCAGATCGAGCTTCGCATTCTGGCCCACTGCTCCGACGATCCGATTCTTATCCAGGCCTTCAAGGAGGACGAGGATATTCACACCCGCACGGCCTGCGAGGTCTTCCAGGTCTTTCCCCAGATGATCACCGACGACCTGCGGCGGCAGGCCAAGGCCATCAACTTCGGCATCATCTACGGCATGAGCGCTTATGGACTGTCCCGCGAACTGGAGATCGGCAACAAGATGGCCCAGACCTACATCGACAACTATTTCGCCCGCTACAAGGGGGTCAAAGCCTTTATCGACCAGACCATTGCCGACGCCCGCGAAAGCCGTCAGACCAGCACCCTGCTGGGGCGCATCCGCCAACTGCCGGAAATTACCAGCAGCAACCGCAACCTGCGCCAGTTCGCCGAACGCACCGCCATCAACACCCCCATCCAGGGTACGGCCGCGGACCTGATCAAGCTGGCCATGATCAATGTCCACCGGGCGCTGCACAAAAAAGGCATGCAGACGGCCATGCTGCTTTCCGTGCACGACGAAATCATTTTCGAAGTGCCGCCCGACGAACTCGAGGCCGCCCAGGCTCTGGTCCGCAAGGAAATGGAAGGGGTGTGGGATCTGGCCGTGCCATTGAAGCTGAACATGGCGTATGGGCAGAACTGGGCCGAAGCCCACTAAATCGTGCCCATCCAGAAATGGCCAATTTGCCCGATTTCGGCGTTGTGCTCAAAATGAAATCCTCGGAATATCAACTATATGTCTCCGGGTTCATTTTTCTCACGCCTTGATCTCGACCAAATTTGCCGATTTCTGAAAGGGCACGAACGGCAAAACGTAATTATTGGAGACTTGCCATGAGACGATACACGATAATTATCGAAACGATCTTGATTGCCATGCTCATGATCGGTTGCGCCGGGCCGAGAATTACTCTTTTTTCGGACGCATCGGATCCCCTGCGCGAGATGACTTTGGAAGGCACGGCGGAAGACCGGATTGCGTTGATTCCGATCACCGGCATCATTACGGATAAGCCCAAAGGCCAGTTCATGCGAAAGACACCCGGCGTGGTACAGGAAATCGTCTCACATCTGCACCTGGCCGAAAAAGACGACCGGGTCAAGGCCATACTGCTGAAAATTGATACCCCCGGCGGCACCACCACGGCCAGCGACATGCTCTACCACGAGATCGCTTCTTTCAAGGAGCGGACCGGAAAGAAGATCGTGGTCTGCATGATGAACCTGGCCGCCTCCGGCGGCTATTACATCTCCCTGCCGGCCGACGTGATTCTGGCCCATCCCACCACTGTCACCGGTTCTGTCGGCGTCATCCTGATTCGGCCCGAACTATCGGGCCTCATGGAGAAGATCGGTGTGGGCGTGAAGGTCAATAAATCCGGAATGAACAAGGACATGGGCTCGCCGTTTCGGCCCATGACACCGGCAGAGGAGAATCTGCTGCAGGAGCTGGCCGACCGGCTGGGGCAGCGTTTTGTCAACCTGGTGAAACATCACCGCCGGTTGGACGACCAACACCTGGCCCGTGTGGCCGATGCCCGGATTTTTCTGGCCGAAGACGCGTTGGCAGTGGGATTGGTGGACAAGATCGGCTATCTTCAGGATGCCGTCAATGCGGCCAGGCAGCTTGCCGATCTTGATGAGGATGCCCGGGTAGTCACCTATCGCCGGACGCACTACCCCGACGACAATCTGTACAACACCCTGACCAGCCAGGCCGACGCTTCGACGCCGCAACTGGTGGACGCCGGCCTGATCGGAGATCTGTTGAACCTGAATGCCGGTTTCTACTACCTGTGGCCCCAGGCGCTGGGAGCGCATTGATTTCGTTTTCCGGCATCAAGTTCGCTGATCTGGAATGCTCGCTTCCCGTATGCGTTGTATAATTCTTCCCAACATTGCTTTGCATCCTTTGTATTGATCCGACCGTTCCCCGGTGGTCTCATCCATGAACAGGGATCGATTGATTTCGATCATGATGCTCAATACCCGCTTGTCGTGCTGCCAATAATGGGTGGGAACCAGGGAGCCATTGGAAGGTTTGTTGATTCGGCAGGAGAGCCCTTCGTCGCTGACGGCCTGCTTGGCGGCCTCGATCAAAAAGCGCGGTGTGTGTGCCGCGTCCGTGCCGATGCAGATGTCCGGCCGGTCCGGATTCTGGTCGAATTCGAACGGCAGGGGGATCGATGGGAAGCTGTGGCAGTCGAGGATCAGCGCGGCACCATGATGATCGAGTCCCCTGCCGGCGGCATCGTTAAGCCGCTTGTGATGGGGTAAATAGAATCGCCGGATCAGTTCATCCCGATCCTCCAGAGAGGGCGTGTTCCGCAGTCGATCTCCGTTGGACGTCTGCTCGTAAATGACCCCCATCCCGACCCATGCCATGATTTCCAGTGCATCGTCGGTAAACCGTTCCGGATCGACGATCAGTCTGGAAACCGGAAAGGCGACAATCGTATCCTCGTCACCGGCGTGGCACCCGAACAGATCGTCGGTGTGCGTATCCGTCATCACCGACAGTTCATCCATCAGCGACTGATGGTCAAGCAACAGCGTTGACCGAAGATCGACCGGGATATTGAATGAAGCGTGTGGGATGTGGAAGATCATGGGAAGACAGACTTTCTACATGGAGTGAAATCGCGCTTCCAATATCAACGCTTTCATGTTTTCAAAACGAACCGCTGCAGGTCTTCATTGTAACGTTTTCTTAAGACTCATGACTCAATTTTACCCGAATGCGACCGATAGCATGGTTAAGATCAGGAGGAACACAATTTCCAAAAGAACTGCCGGAAACAGAAGTTTCCCAAAGCAATCGAAGGAGGTTCAGCATGAACCTTTATCCCTCCTAACCGGCGGGCGGTCAGTTTCCGGAGAGCATTCGGGAAATTTCCCAACCCCAATTTATAAAATCTAACATGTGTACCCGTCTGTGTACCAGTCTTTATTATCTTTGTAAATTAGTCATACCCTTGTTGCTTTTACCCTCCCTGTGACTCAAGTTCACAGAAAAACAGTCGATCAGGATGTCAGGACAATATTGGGGAGGTGAACGATGGCCCAGTCAATGAAAGACAAATTGAAGGACCTTGAGAAGTATAATAACCTGCTGACAGAGAACATGCTCCATTCAATATGGATGATAGACGCCAACACTCTGAAATACGAATATATTTCACCAAACATCGGTAGCCTTGGCGGGTATACGGCAAATGAACTAATAGGCCAGTCAGTTTTTATTGAGCTTGCACCGGAGTCTTCAAAAAAGGCCATTCGTCTGCTGAAAGATGAGCTTAGTGACTACAATCGAGGTGAACATACGTCGAAGTCGATTGAACTTGAGATGATTCACAAGAACGGGAATCGGTACTGGGTAGAAATTACGGCAAAATTTGTAGAAGATCCAAGTGATCTGATCAAGATCGTCGGCGTTACGAAAGACATCACGGCCAGAAAAACCGCTTTGTTGCAGTTGGAGGACCAAAATCGTAAACTGGCCGAGGCTTTGGCTGAAAAAGAACGCCTACTGAAAGAGATTAAGGTACTACAATCGTTGTTGCCCATCTGTAGCGGCTGCAAGCGTATCCGTGATGATGATAACAAATGGTGGCCCCTCGACGCATACGTCAGGGAACATACGGATACGGACTTCACCCATACGATCTGTCCAGACTGCAAGGATGTGTTGTACCCAAACCACGGGAAAAAATGAGGCTGCAAGGCATCCGCATTTGATTCCTTGTCCACCTGAATAGCCTTTTGTATCGATTTCCCCAGACCAACGCCGATGTTCTTGCGGACAAAAAAATGTCGGTCTGGAGGCTAAACTTCAACACCTTACGACCGATACACTGATTAAGATCGTGTGGAGCACGAATCCGAAAACAGAAGTTTCTCCAACAGAAAGGACGGTTCAGAATGAACCCGATTACCCATCCGCACTCTTTTTTCCCGTTTCAATACGGAAATTTTCCGCAGAGCACAAGCTTCCAGGCAGAACAGACCCGGGCCGGGTCCATTTCCCAGAGCCAGAGCACCGATTTGACCATCACCACCGATGAGGGTGACACGGTCACCCTGAGCCTGGCCTCGGCCACGGAAATCAACGCAGGCATCTATCGCAGCACATCCTACGCGGACGGCTGGGCCGAATCTACTCAGACGGCATTTTTCGAGTTCTCTGACAGCCAGAGCCTTTCCGTTGAAGTCGACGGCGATTTGAGTGCCGAGGAGCAGGAAGACATCCGTGCGGCCATGGAAGTCATCGGCGGCATGATCGACGATTTCCTTTCCGGGGACCTTCAGGAAATGGCTGCCGACGGCGAACTGCTGAAGGAACTGGATACTGTCGCCAGTCTGGAGGCGGCCTTTTCCTATGAACGTCAGGTGATGTATGGCGAACAGGAACGGGTGGAGATCCGCCAGTCCGCCCTTGAGGGAAATCGTGGCAACCATCGTCGCGGGCATGGCCGCCTCCAGCGGTTGATGCAACGAATCGATAAGGTTACGGACGACATGGCCGACCAGGTTCGGGAATTCCGCGGCCGGCGCGGCCATCTTGCGGGTTGGACCCAAAACCTTTTCAACCGTTACCGCAACGACGAAATGGAAAATGCTCCCGAATCCAGGCTGCGCCAGGAAGTCGTCCAGACCATGCAGTCTGCCTTTGTTCAAAAGATCCAAACGCTGACGGAATCGGCCAGTTTCGAACTCAGCTACACGGCTTGATCGCCTGCCTGCCAGGCACCAAAAGAGAAATTTCCGATTTTCGGGAAAACGCCTTGGTTCGATTGCCGGCGGAGGCTGGCTGTCAGGCCGCCTCCCCGCTGCCTCCATCCGTTGGCGCAGGTCTTGCTGCTTGCTTCACGGTTTCATCCACCGCCCGGTAGATGGCTTTGAAGGCATCCGGAAAACCCGTGGGGGAAATCCGCCCTGTTTCAATGAACTTGACCACAATTTCCTTGCTGGCCCTTAGAATCTGTTCGTCCTGATCCATCTTTCTCATCGATACCCGCCTTCTAAATCAAAAAAGTAAATATTTCGAACTGTTAACAAGAAGCACATCGGAAGTCAACCAGAGCCTTTAAGCCGGCTGCGGTCCGGATAAACGCGGCCCCAACCATAGAACGTTTGACACGCCCGTTGCCATCCTTTAATAAAAGCTCCAAACAAAACATTGGAGCGCCGATGAAATCCTACGACCATACCATCCGCTATACCGTAGACACACCGGATGTCGTCACCACCGATATGCTCGATCCGATCGACTATCATTACAAAGGCAAGCGGGATGTGGTGATTACCATATCTCAGCCGGAATTTACATCGGTCTGCCCCATGACCGGTCTGCCCGATTTCGGCACCATCGAGATTCGGTACACACCGGATCGGTTCATTGTCGAACTCAAATCGCTGAAATACTATCTCCTGCAGTTTCGCAGCGTGGGCATGTTCTACGAGCATGTGTCCAACCGGATTCTCGACGACCTGGTTCAGGTGCTGGCGCCCAAGATGATGGAGGTGACCGGTAAATTCACCTCCAGAGGCGGTTTGACCACCCAGGTTTGTGCAACATACGAGGCCGCACCATGATTGCCGCAAGACGTCTGAAAACCATTTTGCCCGCCCTGTTGACAGCGGCTCTGCTGATCGCCGGCTGCGGGATCGCTTCATCCTACAGGCCCGCGCCGCAAAAGACCATCCGTGATTTCTCCGGCAGCGGCAAGTATCTCAAAAAGGTCGGTGTCGTGGCCCTGCTCAACAACGCCACCCTTGGCGGCCAACAGATTCCAGTTTCCTATATGAGGGCTTTTCTGGAAAGCATCAACGCGGAAACTTCCCATGCCGTTCTGGTTATTCCGGGCCGGACCGAAGCTTCGCCTTTTTTGATGAATCCACCACGGACCGCCAACGGGCACCTGAATGTGTTCACCCTATCCGGTCTGGCACGGCAGGAAGGCATGAATTTTTTGGTGAGCCCCCTGTTGATGGACGTCCGCGTGCGCACCCGCGATACGGGCTTCTGGTTTTTCAAGGATGTGGCATACAGCATCCAGGTACAGACCGCCGCCGCCATTTATGACACCATCACCGGAACCCGTCTGGCGCTGGGCACCCTCATCGATGAAGTGGAGATCGACGAATATGAAGCCGAGAGAATTCGCAACGGAGAGGACGTCATCGTCGATGGTTTAGAAGAGGCGGTTGAAGAGATGGGACAATCGTTGGGAGAACGCATGGCCGAGGCCATCAATGAGGGCAAGTGGCTGGCTTCGGTTGTTGCCCTGTCGGATGGGGCCTGCGTCATCAGTGCCGGAAGCGACGTCGGCGTCGAAACGGGCGACCGGTTTGACGTGTTGGACGCCAGCGAGATGCTGACTGGCCTGGACGGTCAGCGCTACGTCGTCCCGGGGGTGAAAATCGGCGAAATTGCCATCGATGGGGTAGCTCCCAGTCAGGCGTCGGGCTCCCCGGTTTCCGGCGGAACGGTTCCTCCGGCAGGAAGCATTCTGGTCCCGGAAAGCTGACAGCTCCGTAAACGTTTCACTTTTACGGGCCCGCCCCGATCGATTCGGCGTATTGACCGATCCGATCCAGCGCCTCTTGCTCCGAGGCGATGAATCGGATGCTGTTGCGAAACAGCCCGGCGTTGCGCATTCCCTTGACGAACCAGCACAGCCGGCTGCGCATCATGCGGCAGGCCCGCTCTTCCCCGAGATATCGGACTGAATCCCGGAGATAATCCTTCATCATACCGATTCGTTGGCCGTCGGTCGGCGCCTCTGTTGGACAGCCCCGGGCTGCGGCCAGAATCTGCTCGAAGATCATGGGATTGCCGATGGCCGCCCGGCCTACCATGACGCCATCGCATCCGGTCTCAGCCAACATGTGCAATGCATCGGCCGGTACGGCCACATCCCCGTTGCCGATCACCGGTATGGCAAGGGCTTTTTTGACCGCCGCGATGATCGACCAGTCGGCCTGACCTCGAAATCCCTGGGTGGCTGTCCGTGGATGAACGGTAACTGCATCCACCCCGCAATCTTCGGCAATCCCGGCAATTTCCAGGGCCTGCTGCCCGGACGGGTCCCATCCCGAACGGATTTTGATGGTCAAAGGGATGTCGATGGCCTGGCGCACCGCATCCAGAATGCGTCGGGTCAGTTGCGGCTCCTTCATCAGGGCCGACCCCGAGTTGCTTTTCAGTATTTTTTTCACCGAACATCCGAAATTGATGTCCAGAATGTCCGCGCCGGAGTCCTGAACAATCCGGGCCGCATCGGCCATGATCGACGGTTTGGACCCGAAAATCTGTACGGACAGGGGTTTTTCGACTGGCGCGCTTTCCAGAAGCTGCTCGGTTTTGCCGGACTTGTAAACCAGGCCGTGGGAACTGATCATCTCCGAGCAGACCAGACCGCAGCCGGCCCGTTTGGCCATCAATCGCAGCGGCAGACTGGTGATGCCGGCCAGCGGCGCCAGCACGGTGAAGTTGTCCGTTTCGACGGTCCCGATTTTCATGGCCCGGTCCTCCGGTCGCATGCGGGGCTGGCATAGCAGAACAGGCAGTTGTGATGGCAGGGATGCAGACTGTATGATCCGATGTCTATGGAAACGGTGCACCGGCACCCTGTAGCTTTGCGCTGGCCGGAATCTTTGCGGAGGGAAAGACTGCCGCCATACACGGCCATGATCCGCTTTGCCGAAATACAGCCCGCCGGTCCGACGGCACATTCCGTCGGAAGCGCCTCCAGAACCTTATTTTCGCAGCACAGGGCAAGCCGAATGCCCAAAGGGGAAAGGGTTGCCGCCATATCCGCAACGATTTTTACTTTTTCGACCATGGACGGATTCAGGAAGGTCAGCCGCCGCCCCGTTCGCCGCGCGATTTTCCGGTAATGGTCCATAAAGCTGCTGATACAGATATCGATGCCGCATTTTCCGGCCGATGCGGCAATTATTTGGAAATCTTGAAGATTGTCCCGGATGTCGCCGTCGTTTGTGCGGTAATGGCAGATGGGGTCGAAACGCCACTGGACCGTTGCCGCGCCGAACCGTTTGCAAAGTTGCCGAAGCTGGTCGAGCCGCTCGTTCAGGCTGGGCACTGCCGGTTCGAGGAGCCTTGAGCGCGAGTTGACGGTGAAGTTGAAAAACAGATGGTACCCCATGGCCTGGAGCGTTTCTCCATATCCGTGTTCCAGAAACGGCCCGAAGTTCTTGGACCAGAACACCATGGTGTGAATCCGCTCCGGGGAAACATCCACTGCCCGAACCCGCTGATTGAAGGGGTTGACCACCTCGATGACCCCGCGGTTCACCCGGTCCATGAACCAGGGCATATAGAACGCGGGGATGTCCGTCCGTCTGGATACGGACAGAATTTGTTTTAGCTCCGGTTTCATGGTCAACCCACCAGCGAAAGGCAACGTCGCCCCGGAAAAAGGGTAGCATTCCGGACATGCCTTGGATATTGGACCTGCCGGCCCATTGTTGATCGGGTCTTACCGTTTGCGTTTGTCCTTCAAGGAGATCACAGTGGCCTTTTCGTCGGGCGGTGGAGACGATGGTTCGACGCCGTCTTTGTCGGAATCGGCATCTTCCGGCAAGGCGTCGGGACAGACCACTTTTTCCAGACGCATGCGTTTGCCGTTCATGGTAAATTCGTCTCCCATGATATAGCGATCCCGCAGAATCCAGGTGACCACCTGGAGGGGAAGTTGGAGCATCAGCAGCTTGACATGGTACCAGTCCGGCTTGCTGTCCGGAAGGATTGTTTCGATGCGGGCGAAACTCAGGGGCTGATCCTCGAAATAGATCAATACGATATCGTTTTCTGCGGCCATACAAGATTCCTTTGCCATTGTTATTATTGGGCTCTTGTATAGGTGGCTGCGGGGATGGTGTCAACAGGGGAGCCGAAAGCGGGCGAACGCGTTGACGTGCGGGGGCATCTGTCCTAAAATAACGGTAACCCAGTATTGCCGACTTCGAAAAATGCCGATATCCGCTCGATTTACCCATTTACCATGTGAAAAGGAACCTGACCGATGATGCAATATCGCATTCACCCCATCGTGATGGGCACCAAGCAGTTCGACAAGGGCATGATGACCTACCAGCACGATTACGGCAAGCCCTATACCATTCCAATTTATTGCTGGTATCTGGAAGGCGGATCGCGAACCATAATCGTGGATACTGGCGAGATGAATCCAGTGTGTTCGGCGGACCGGGAACAGGCCATTGGCGGTAAAATCTTCACCTTTGAAGAAGGTCTGGCACAATTCGGGCTGACACCGGAGCGCATCGACACCGTCATCCACACCCACCTGCACAACGACCATTGCGAGAACGACTATAAATGCAGCAACGCGGAATTTTTTGTTCACCCCAAGGAGCTGGACCACATCCATGATCCGCACCCGCTGGATTTCCGATACGTGGAAGACTTCATAGAAGACGTGGAGGAGAGCGGGCAGATTCGACTTGTCGAGACGGACGGCGAGATTGTGGACGGAATCCGGGTGATGCACACGCCGGTCCATACCGAGGGTGGCCTGACCGTGCTGGTGGAAACGGCCGGCGGTACGGCCGCGATCACCGGTTTTTGCGTGATCAACGAAAACTTTTTCCCGCCCAAACAGATTCGGGCCATGGAAATGGAGGTTATTCCTCCCGGGACCCATGTGAATGCCTATGAGGCTTACGATATCATGCAAAAAGTCAAGGACTGTGCCGATATCCTGCTGCCGCTGCACGAACCTTCCTTTGCCGATGGTCGAACAATTCCCTGACTGAATATTCATTCATCATTATTCAAAAGTTGAATCCCTCGATTCGGATGGCTGTTGGCTGCTTTGCATCGACTAATTTTATCCGAACAATCGTCAATCATTAATTTTTTGAAAAACCGGAGGTCTGATAGCGGTAGCAGGATTTTTTCTCCAGCAGACAAATGCCTTCCGAAAGATGTGAATTTAAATTCATTCAGTAGCTTGGAGATCGAACCCATAGGAGCCCCGGATGTTCCGGATATGGAATTATCCCGCATGCTGCCGTTTTAAAAGGGTAATATAAATATAGGCGCCACAATACGTCGTGGCCGTTTTTTAAGGCTTGACAGGGGGGTACTTCCTTGATAAATGAATGAGCGTTCATTCATAAAGGGTTTCATTTTCGCTCAACCTTGTCCGGTTCCATCGAGGCCTTGGTTATCAACAAAGTCCATAACTGTATCCAGAATCCAGCATTGTGTCCGGGATCTTGTGTGGGCCGGGCAGGGTAGAGCGAATCCAAATCCTTTTCCGGTTCCGACCTGAGCCTTGGCATTCCGGTATCGGTAGGCGCCGGAAACGAATTGCCCGACGGAACCCGCATGGAGATGGGTTTTCGCAGGGTTCCGTATTTTGAGCGCCTATCCATCTCAAGGATAAGCTATTTGTAAGCGGAAATATGGCCTGAACAAGGCAACTTCAATTTGCAGGAGGGTATTATGACCAGAAAAATCAGGAAGGCAGCGGTCATCGGAAGCGGTGTCATGGGCGGCGGCATTGCGGCGCTTCTGGCCAGTGCCGGCGTGAAAACGCTGTTGCTGGACATCGTTCCGTTCGATCTCAAGGACGAGGAGAAAAACGACCCGGTCGCCAGGAATCGGATCGCCAAAGCTGGATTGGATACGGTTCTTATGTCCCGGCCGGCATTGCTCATGCAGCCCAAGGATGCCGATCTGATTTCCATTGGCAACCTCGAGGATGACTTCGACAAACTGGCCGAATGCGACTGGATCGTGGAAGTGGTGGTCGAGAATCTGAAGATCAAGCAGGAACTGCTCAAACGCATCGAACCGGTTAAAAAACCGGGCGCCGTCGTTTCCTCGAACACCTCCGGTATTCCGCTGAAGAGTATGAGCGAAGGTCTCAGCGCCGAATTCAAACAGCATTTTCTGGGAACCCATTTTTTCAATCCTGTCCGCTACATGAAGCTGCTGGAGATCATCCCCGGAGAAGAGACCCTTCCCGAAGTTCTGGATTTCATGGCCGACTACGGCGAACGGATCCTGGGCAAAGGCATCGTCTGGGCCAAGGACACCCCCAATTTCGTGGGCAACCGCATCGGCGTTCAGGGCATGGTCAAAACCATGCAACTGATGCTGGAAGAGGGCATGACGATTCCTGAAGTCGATGCCCTGTTCGGTCCGGCCATGGGCCGTCCGAAGACCGCCATGTTCAAGACTGCCGATCTGGTCGGTCTGGACACCCTGGCCCATGTGGCCAAGAATACCTATGATCTGGTTGCCGACGACGAGGCCCGGGCCGATTTCGTAATGCCCGAATTCGTGGGCAAGATGATCGAAGGCAAGATGTTGGGGAAAAAGACCAAGGTCGGTTTCTATAAAACCGATCTGACCCCCGAATGGAAAAAAATCCGCAAGGTCATCGATCCGGCCACCATGGAACATGGCGAGTACGGCAAGGTGGAACTGCCCTGCCTGGCCGCCGCCAAGGCCGCCAAAACGCTACCTGAGAAGATGAAGGCCGTGGTCTACGGAGACGATAAGGGCGCCAAGTTTGCCTGGAAGGCGATCTCAGCCAACCTGATCTACGCCGCCAACCGGATTCCGGAAATTTCCGACACCATCGTCGAGATTGACAATGCCATGAAATGGGGCTTCAACTTCGAGATGGGCCCCTTCGAGACCTGGGATGCCATCGGTGTGAAAGAGTCCGTGGCCAAAATGGAAGCCGACGGACTGGCCGTTCCAGAATCCGTCAAAGCCATGCTGGCCGCCGGCAACGAAAGCTTCTACAAATTGGAAAACGGCAAGCCCTATTTTTACGATTTTGCCGCCTCCGCCTACCAGCCGGTAAAAATCAGCGACAATATCATTTCCCTGGCCGGCCTCAAGGCCGACAACAAAACCGTCAAGAGCTGCGAATCCGCCTCCCTGGTGGATCTCGGCGACGGTGTTTTCTGCTGTGAATTCCACACCAAGATGAACGCGTTAAACGGCGAACTGATCACCTTCATGGGCGAGGCCATGGATTACGTGGACGCCAACGGCGTCGGTATGGTTCTTGGCAACCAGGCCGGCGGTATGCCCGGAGCGTTTTCGGCCGGTGCCGACCTGACCCAGGTCGCCATGGCAGCAAAAGAGAACCAACTCGATCAGGTGGAATCCATGATCCACGAACTTCACCGGGTCGTGCAGCTCGAAAAGTACTCGCCTTTCCCGGTGGTGGCCGCACCCTTCGGTCTGGCGCTGGGCGGAGGATGCGAAGTTTGCCTGGCCGCGGACCGGATCGTGGCTCATGCGGAGCTTTACATGGGACTGGTGGAAATCGGCGTGGGCCTGCTGCCCGGCGGCGGTGGTTGCCTCAACCTGTGGAAGAAAATGACCTGCGACATTCCCGCACCGGTGACGGACGTGGATTTGGCCAAGTTCTTTGTTCCGACCTTCATGGCCATTGCCATGGCCAAAGTCTCCATGTCGGCCGCCGAAGCCCGCGCCAACGGCTTCCTCGGTCCCAAGGATCGCATCGTGTTCAACCGCGACTATCTCATCGGGGAAGCCAAGAAAGAGGTCCTCAAGATGGTCGAGGAAGGCTACGCACCGCCGGTACGACGCCCCATCAAGGTCTTCGGCGCCGCGGCCCAGGGCATGATCAACGCCGAGCTGTTCAATATGCAGTCGGCCAAGTACGTCAGCGAATACGACGTGTTTTTGGCCAAACGGATCGCCTGCGTGATCAGCGGCGGCGATGTGCGCACCAACAGCTTTGTGGATGAAGAGGTGATTCTCAACCTGGAAAGAGAAGCGTTTATCGATTTCCTGAAAGAGGAAAAAACCCTTGCCAGGATCGAACACATGCTGAAAACCGGCAAGCCCCTGAGAAATTAAAAAGGAGGACCCACAATGAGAGATGCATATATCGTTTCGTCCGTCAGGACGCCCGGATGCCGGCGCGGCAAAGGGGCTTTGAAAGATACCCGACCTGAAGACCTGCTCTCCTTCATCATGAAGGCTGCGGTTGAAAAAGCCGGCTCCATCGAACCCAAGGATATCGACGATGTCATGATCGGCTGCTCCTTTCCCGAAGCCGAACAGGGACTCAACATCGGCCGGTTGGCTAGCCAGATCGCCGGTTTTCCCATTCAGGTTTCTGGTGCCACCGTCAACCGCTTCTGCTCCTCCGGTCTGGAAGCCATTGCACTGGCGTCCCTGCGGGTTATGGCCGGTTGGTCCGAAATGACCATGGGCGGCGGCGTGGAGTCCATGACCTACGTCCCCATGGGCGGCAACCTGCCGCGCCCTCATCCCGAACACACCCAGGCCCAGGCGGATCTGTACTGCTCCATGGGCATTACCGCGGAGAACGTGGCCAACCGCTACAACGTGACCCGTGAAGACCAGGATGCCTTTGCCTATGAATCGCAGATGAGGGCCACCAAGGCCCAGAAAGAAGGTCTGTACACGGAAATTGTGCCCACGCCGGCGGCCAAGTTCGTTCTCCAGGAAAACGGTACCTATAAAAAAGAAACCTTCCTCCAGGATTTCGACGACGGCGTTCGCCCCACCACCACCGTGGAAGGCCTGGCCAAACTGCGGGCCGTATTTGCCGCCAACGGATCGGTCACCGCCGGCAATTCCTCCCAGACCACCGACGGAGCGGCAACCAGCATCATCGCCAGTGAAGAAGCCGTCAAAAAATATGGCCTCAAACCCATCGCCAAGCTGAAGATGTATACCACCGTGGGCTGCGAGCCGGATGAAATGGGCGTGGGCCCCCGTTACGCCATTCCCAAGCTGCTGGATCTGGCCGGAATGAAGACCAGCGACATCGGCCTCTGGGAAATCAACGAAGCCTTTGCTTCCCAGGCCCTGTACTGCATCCGCGAGTTGGGTTTAGACAACAGCATGGATATCATCAACATAAACGGCGGCGCCATCGCCCTGGGCCACCCCCTGGGATGCACCGGTGCCAAGCTGTGTGCCACGCTGCTGGCCAACATGCAGCGCAAGGGCGTCAAGTACGGCGTGGAGTCCATGTGCATCGGCGGCGGCATGGGAGCCGCGGCGCTGTTCGAGCTTTGCGATTAAACGTTTTTGCGGTCGCCATTTAAGGCGACCGCAAAAACGTTTATGTAGCCAAAGGCGAGAAGAAGACACCTAAAAATAATCGGGGCGGCCTTATCGGCCGCCCCGATTATTTTTAGGGTTTGCATGTTGGGGAATCCTGTGTTATTTCCAACGTGTTAAATCTAAAAAGGAAATTTTTAATGCTTCTCCCAGCAGTCACAAACGCATTTTGTTTCGGTTATTATTTTTATTTCAGCCGAGGTGCGCCTGTGGTTCGCTGATTTTTTGATAATAATGAAAGCGTAAAAGCCGCAGGCAAAAAAGCCTGCGGCTTTTTTATTTGTGAAACACCATTGAAACCGAAAAGGAGGTTCGCATGCAAAAAACCTATGACATTCGCGTAGCGAAATTCGAACCGCTGATTTCACCCGCTCAGCTCAAGGAAGAGCTCCCCTTGACAGAAACTTCCTATGGCACGGTGGTGGAAGGGCGCAAGGCGATTGCCGACATCCTGGAGGGAAAGGATTCCCGGATGCTGGTGATTACCGGCCCCTGCTCCATCCACGACGAGGCGGCGGCCATGGATTATGCCCGACGGCTGCGCGAATTGAGCGCAAGGGTTGCGGAAACCATGCTGCTGGTCATGCGGGTCTATTTCGAAAAACCGCGCACCAACGTGGGGTGGAAGGGCCTGATCAACGATCCCCGGTTGGACGGGAGCTACGATATCAACGCCGGGCTGAAGCGGGCGCGCCGCCTCTTGCTGGATATTACAGATATGGGCCTTCCGACCGCCACCGAACTGCTGGACCCCATCGTTCCCCAGTATATTGCCGGGCTGGTATGCTGGGCCGCCATCGGCGCGCGCACCACCGAATCCCAGACCCACCGGGAGATGGCCAGCGGCCTTTCCATGCCGGTCGGCTTCAAGAACTGTACGGACGGTGACCTGTCCACGGCGGTCAATGCCATCATCGCCGCCGGATCGCCCCAGCATTTTCTGGGCATTGATCCCGCCGGAAAGTCCTGTAGCGTTACCACTACCGGCAATCCCCAAGCCCATCTGGTACTGCGCGGCGGAAGCCGTCCTAATTACGATTCGGTCAGCATCGGCGAGGCACGGGGGATACTGGAGGACAAAGGGGTGGCCCGGGCGATCATGGTCGACTGTTCCCATGGCAATTCCAGAAAAAACCATGCCCTTCAGGCCTCGGTCTGGCAGGATGTCATCAACCAGCGTCTGGACGGCAACGATGCCATTATCGGCATGATGCTGGAGAGCAATCTCGAGGCAGGCAATCAGAAAAACATGGGGAATTTGCAGGCCCTGCAATACGGGGTGTCCATTACCGATGCCTGCATCGATTGGGAAACGACCGAACGATTGATTCTATCGGCCCATGAACAGATGGCCGGCACGACCGAATCCGATGGGGGCAGCTATTCCGGTCGATATAAAGTCGCCTAGCGCACGACACCGCCATGGGATCCGATCATGGTCTTAAGGCTCACGAAATTGGCGCGGACGGTTACCAGCTGCATCCAGATGCCGGCAACTTCAAATCCGTTTCTGGACTGATGGATGTCGACTTTGAACGGGTAGGGATACTGGCGGTCGATTTCGGGAATGATGACGTCGAAGCGGATTGAGTCATCCTGGCGCCCCTTGTACGTGAAGATGCGGTTGCCGAGGGTCACTTGCTTGCCCAGCTCGAGGACATGTGTTTCTTTGGAAAAGCCGACATGATCGGAATCGGTTTTCGGCAAGGTCATTTTGCGGCCGAAAAAGGTGGTTGGGTCCACATTGCCCGTGACCAGATAGATCAACGAGGCACTGAACATGATGCCCACGATGCCAAAGAAAAGAATGACGACCCACTTATAGGCTTGTGTGCTTTCCATGACAACTCCTGAGGAAAGGCGGTCTGCGGCTGTACCCGGGATGATTTGGATCAAGCGTCCCGGCGGCAACTTGGTCGAATACGTACAAATGTACTAATAATCGTATAAAATGTCAAACATCAATTTTTTTATAGTGCATTAATTTTGTTTTTTTTTATCTTTGAAATTTTTTTAGGTGATTGTATTAATGTACGAATAGCGTTTTACCAACGACACCAATCCTTCATTTCCATACTTCAATATTCGGTCGTTCGGAGCCGAACATGAAGAAAAAACAACGCGGATGATCGCTTGAGACTGTTCGGCGCACGTCGATCCTTTTAAGAAAATCGCTTCCTAAAACATTTTATAAAGACTTTAATCAAAAAGATTTTCCCATATTTTGCCGCATTCGCTTTCAAAGCCGCAAAACGTGTTTCTTTTGCACGGATGGATAGCCAAGATTCGCCTGGAAAAGCTTTTAACGGATCAGGAGATGAGCTTCCGGACTCCGGAAAATGCGAAAAGAAATGAGAAGGCGATAAGAAAGAGGGCGCAGGTGCCGATGAGAATGCGGTAGCTGCGGTCGGACAGCAGTTTGCGGCCTTTCCAGACCGCCGCGCTAACAGCAAAATACCAGAACAGGTCCCCCAGAATGTGGCCGCTGAAAAAGGCCGCCACCCCCATAAAGCCGGCATCCATGCTGTGCAGAATGTATCCCAACCCGATAGTGGCCCACCAGATGCTCCAGTAAGGATTGGCCAGGCTCATCAAAATGCCGGACAGAATCAGGTTCTTGCCCCCGGCGTTATCCCCGGCTGCCGTCAGAACCATGGTCGGCAGGGATTTCAGCATGCCGACGCCCATCCAGAGCAAGACAGCCGAACCGGTAAGGGCGATGACAATAAAGACCGGTTTCATTTTCAGCACCGGCGCCAGGCCCATGAGCAGGGCCAGCACCAGCGCCAGTTCCAAAACGGCGTGGCCGACAATTAAAAGTGGGCCGGTCATCATTCCCCGCCGGGGGCTTTCGCTGATGGTGACCGTCAGCAGCGGTCCCGGCATGACGGCGCCGGAGAGCGCAACGATAAAGGAGGTCACAAACAGGGTAATAAACAGGGACATGGGGTTTTATCGGTCAGGTTAACGGCGGCGGTGCCTGCCGGGGAGAAAATAGCTGTTTGATTTTAGTGGCCAGCATTTTTATCCCCAACCACAGTTTGGGGAGCAGCCAGATCAACAGCAGGATAAACAGGACCAGCAGAACAATGAAAAACCAGGGATGGTTCACCGCCGTCCAGATGCCGCCAATGACCATGATGTCTTCCACGATGGAGGCGGTCCAGTTGGTAAACGGTTCCGGGGAGGCGTTGATCAGCAGTCGGGATCCGGCTTTGGCGCCGTGCGTACCGGCGGCCAGCGTGCCGCCGAGCAGCGCAGCGGCCAGACTGACTGCGGGGTTGATGTCACCCACGGCACCGGCGGCCAGCAGGGCGCCGGCAGGGATGCGGATGAAGGTGTGAATCGTGTCCCAGCCCGTGTCCACGCCGGGCATCTTGTCGGCAACGAACTCCACGGCAAACATCAGGCAGGCGGCGCCGATGACCAGCGGGTTGGCCAGAATCTGTAAATCCGGCGGCAGGGTCATGTTGCCGGTGGCGCCCAGGATGCCCAAGGTGGCGATGGCCGCGTAGAGGTTAATGCCGGCGGCCCAGGCCGCCCCCATGGTCAGGGCGATGATATTGGTGATTTCATTGACTTGTTCCATCGTCGATCTTCTCCGGAGAAAAGGGCTTGCAACGGATTTTTGCGATCTATCATACGTCTTTAATCAAGCGGTTGGCGTCGGCACATTCCGACACGGACCGAAACTCCGTCAGGGCCGCGGACAGTGCCTCCATTTCCGGAAGGAGGGGCAACGGCCCGTTGTCCTGCCCCACATCGTCCAGGGCGGCCACCACATCGTTGAAGCTGAGGCTGCCGATATCCCGGGCCGGCTGCAACGCCTGGTCCCCGTTGGACGGGTCTTCAATTCGCACCAGGATGTTTCCTTGTACCAGAAGATCGGACAGCCTGTCCACCAGGGCCGGGGCAAGGGCCAGCGACTCGGCGATCTGATCGGTGGTCTGGGCCGGCAGGCCCTTTTGAAACAAGTGCACGACATGGCGGCAGATGGCCAGGGCCAAAAGTCGGGTCCGGGACATGCTCATCTTTTTTCCGCCATCGGAGCCGTCCATGTGATCGGCATTCTGGTAGGCGTGGGAAATTTCCGCACCCACCAGGACGATGATCCAACTGATCTGCAGCCACAGCAGGAACATGGGCAGGGCGGCGAAGCTCCCGTAAATGGCGTTGTACTTGGAGACCAGAAATTGAAAATAGATATAGGCCCCCTGAACGATCTGGTAGACGCTGCCGGCGATGAAGCCGGCCAGAAGCGCGCCGTCGAAGCGCACCCGGGTGTTGGGCATGATGATATAGACCAGGGTGAACAAAATCCAGATGAGGGCGTAGGGCAACAGCTTGAGGCCCACGGTGATGGCCGTGCCCGCCACCTCCGTCATTCCGAAGCGGCCGGACATGGCCGTCACCTGATGCGTGATAAAAACGGTAACGCTGCCGGACATGATCACCAGCACCGGACAGATCAGTGTGATGGTGACATAGTCGCTCAGTTTGCGGATAAACGGACGCGAACGAACGCTCCAGATATGGTTGAACGAATTTTCGATATTGCTTAAGACCTTGATGACGGACCAGATCAGAACCACGACGCCGATGCCGGCGATCATGCCGCCCTTGGTGTTTTCCAGCATGTTCTGGGCAAAACCGATGATTCTCTGGACCACCTCCTGCTGGGCGGCGAATTGTTCCAGCAGTTCCTGCTGAAGCCTTTTTTCGAACCCGAAGCCTTTAGCGATGCCGAAAGCCATGGCGGCGACAGGGACAATCGAGAGCAGGGTAAAAAAAGTCAGGGCCGAAGCGCGCAGGGCACCCTGATGCCGTGCAAAGCCACGAACAGAAAGAACCAGCGTGCGCACCAGTCGGATCGGCAGCCACTTGAGGGCTGAATGGTCCCTGCGTTCTGCCTGCCAGAGGGTCGTGGTGAAAAATGTCACCAGCCGGTTCAGCGGCGTCCTTTTCTTTTCCATTTTGGTTCCCAGATTAGGGGCTTCAATGGGCGTCCCTGCCTTCCGCGATGGGAATTATCTCGTCAACTGCCTGTACTTGATGCGATGCGGCTGGTCGGCGGCGGTGCCCAGCCGTTTTTTTCGGTCTTTTTCGTAGTCGGAATAGTTGCCTTCGAACCAGACGGCCCGGCTGTCGCCTTCAAAGGCCAGGATATGGGTGGCAATGCGGTCCAGAAACCAGCGGTCGTGGCTGATCACCACGGCGCAGCCGCCGAAATTCTCCAGGGCCTCTTCCAGAGCGCGCATGGTGTTGACGTCCAGATCGTTGGTCGGTTCGTCCAGCAGCAGTACATTGGCGCCGGATTTGAGCATGCGGGCCAGATGCACCCGGTTGCGTTCGCCGCCGGAAAGCACGCCGACCTTTTTCTGCTGGTCGCTGCCGGAGAAATTGAAACGGGCGACGTAGGCCCGGGAGTTGACCTGGCGGTCGCCCAGCTGGATGGTGTCGTTGCCATCGGAAATCATCTCCCAGATATTTTTCTCCGGGTCGAGCACGTCCCGGCTCTGGTCCACGTAGGCCATGAGCACCGTTTCGCCGGTGGCGATGGCCCCCTTGTCCGGTTGCTCCTGACCGGTAATTATTCGAAACAACGTCGTTTTTCCGGCGCCGTTCGGCCCGATGACGCCCACGATGCCGCCGGGGGGCAGACAAAAGCTCATGTCTTCCACCAGCAGCTTGTCTCCGTACGCCTTGGACACGCCATCGGCTTCGATGACGACATTGCCCAGCCGGGGACCGGGGGGAATATAGATTTCCAGTTCCCGGGCCAGCCGCTCGTTCTCCTGCCCCAGCAGTTTTTCGTAGGCCGAGATGCGCGCCTTGGACTTGGCCCGACGGCCCTTGGGCGCCATGCGAATCCATTCCAGTTCCCGTTGAAGGGTTTTCTGGCGATCCGATTCGGATTTTTCCTCTTTGGCCAGGCGGTTTTGCTTCTGCTCCAGCCAGGAGCTGTAGTTGCCTTTCCAGGGAATGCCGTGGCCCCGGTCCAGCTCCAGAATCCATCCGGCCACGTTGTCGAGGAAATAGCGGTCGTGGGTAACGGCGATGATGGTGCCGGCATACTGCTGCAGATGCTGCTCCAACCAGGCCACCGATTCGGCGTCCAAATGGTTGGTGGGCTCGTCCAGCAAAAGGATGTCCGGCTTTTTCAGCAGCAGGCGGCACAGGGCTACCCGGCGCCGCTCGCCGCCGGAGACCACGTTCACCGGCGTATCGGCCGGCGGACAGCGCAGGGCGTCCATGGCCATTTCCAGGCGGGCGTCCAGATCCCAGGCATCCAGGGCGTCGAGTTTGTCCTGGACCTCTCCCTGGCGCTGGATCAGCTTGTCCATCTCGTCGTCGGACATGGGCTCGGCGAACCGCTCGTTGATCCGGTTGAATTCTTCCATCAGATCCACGGTTTCCTGAACGCCCTCCTGAACAATTTCACGGACGGTCTTGGTTTCGTCCACCAGCGGCTCCTGTTCCAGATAGCCGATGGTGTATCCCTTGGACAGGATGGTTTCTCCGTTGAACTCGGTGTCCACGCCGGCCATGATTTTCAGCAGGGTGCTCTTCCCGCTTCCGTTGAGCCCCAGCACGCCGATTTTGGCGCCATGGAAATAGCTCAGGGAGATGTCCTTGATGACCGGTTTCTTGTCATAGAACTTGCTGACACGGATCATGGAGTAGATGACTTTATTGGGATCGGTACTCATGGTTCGTTTTTCCTGTTTATCGAAATGGTTAGGGCAACAGCAGAATGGTGTTGGCTCCGGTATCCGAAAACCCGGAAAATTCCGGTAGCCGACTAACATGTCGATTATTCAACGATAACCCGAAGAAAGTCAAATGCGGATTTTGTTTGGCGCAGTAATCGTGACCGTTTCGCAAAAAGTCACCAGACATGTCATTCCCGCGAAGGCGGGAATCCAGTATTTACAAATTGTTATGGATTCCCGCCTTCGCGGGAATGACATCAATGGGCCAAATTCGATTTTAAGACAAAGACGTAATGCCGAAGTCGTGCGCCGTGTCCAAATCCGAAAAGCGCTGGGTAGCCCGGGTTAACCCGTGGCGGCACTGCTACCAGGCAACGCTCATCATCGAGCAGTTGAGCCCGCTGCCGATGCCCATCAAAGCCACGTGATGGCCCGGTTGAATGCGGCCGGATTCGGCGGCCTGGCTCAAGGTAATGGGCACCGCAGCCGGGCCGATGTTGCCCAGGGTCGGGAAGTTGAGGTGATGCTTTTCCGGGGTCAGTCCCAGTTTTTCGTTGAGTACGTCCATATTGCGCTGGCTGACCTGATGGGGCATGTAGGCGTCGATTTCGGCATCGCTCCAATTGGACAGGGTGCTGCAGGCCAGCTCCCAGGTTTTTTTTGCCAATTCCACGCCGAAGATCAGAACCTTGGAGGCGTCGGCGGTCATGTAGGTCCGCTGGCCCAGGCAAAGCCGGCTGTGCCGGGTGGCCGCCCGGGTCACCGATCCTCTGACTGCATGGCCCGATGTGGCCAGGTCCTTGCGGCAGACGATCATGGCCACCGCTCCCGATCCCAGGGTCAAGGTTGCGAACTGCTCTCGAAAGGATTCGGCCGTGGCATTGGGTTTTTTTAACCGCTCGACGGTGGCTTCGACCACTTCCCGTGAATTCTCGCCGTCAACGATAAGGCCATAGTCCAACACGCCGGCATCGATCATTAATCCTACACTGGAAATGGCGTTGACGAATCCCAGGCAGGCGTTGCCCACGTCGTAGTTGATGCAGTGGTCGGCCAGCCCCAGATTACCGTGCACTAGGCTGGCCACGGACGGCTCGATGTAATCCTTGGAGACCGAAGTGCTGATCAAACAGCCGATGGCATCCCGCGAAATGCCGGATTTGGCCAGGACTTTCTCGGCGGCCAGGGTGGCTACGTCGCTGGCCTGCTGGTCGGCATCCCAGAAGCGTCGTTCACGAATACCGGAGAGCCCTTCGATCAGTCCGGGCTTGATTCCGATCCGCTCCATGGTTCCGGCCAATTGGGATTCAATTTCGGCGGAGGTGACAATGGTGGACGGCAGTGCGCATTCCACGGCTTCTATGGCGACATTTTCAAAAAAGATGGGTTTCATACTTTTCCTTTCGATCCAACCAAAACCATCGGCCCGCAAGCATCGACATTGAGCAAAGGCTCCGTCGTACCGTCCCCGGTTCATAGCATGGTTGCGTATGGGACACAAATGGCATCCTTTTTGACAAGGGCACGAATGATAAAACGCTGTTTAATTATCTTTTCTTGACGATGGGGCCGCGCTCACTGCGGGGACTGCGATCTTTTTCCGTCCTCCGCCCCGAATGAAAACTGCGGTTAAAGAAAAAAATTTCGACCGCCGTCTATATCACCGGTTTTCGAACTTGTACCGGACAGTTTCCCTAAACCGCACTTTCCGGCCTCGAAAACATCGATTTAGGGCCGGAAAACCGCCTTGTTTTGACATAGCCCCTCGATATCTTAACATTCTGCTTGGTCTGATAATCATTTAAGGGCATATGGGACCCGCAGGGAATCATCATGAGCTCCGACGAGCTTTTATGGCCCATTTTCGTTGCGGATCTACAGGAAAGTCCGGTAGGGTAGCCCGTCACCGGAACCGGAGCGCGCAGCCTCAAGATAGGATTGTTATTGACTTCCTTGATAAAAAATTTACACCCGGAAGAAATCACTAACCGGAGTGGATTCCAACAGTTGGTCCACCATGTCGAACGTCGTATTAAAAGGCTTGCGGGGAAAGAAGAACAGTTTTTAAGTCAGTAGACTGTCCAGAGGGCTGGTTACGGTTTCGATGTTTTTCTGCATGACGTGGGTGTAAATTTCCGTTGTTTTCACAACATAGATCAAACCGCGGTCCATATCGAGGCTGTTGACCCGAAGTCGCACGCATTCCATCAGGCGTAAACCGGCACCGTATAAGAGTTCGGCCATGAGCAAATGCTGGCCCTGCATTTTACCGAGCACC
>Ga0272443_10000300_pt1 | contig 94127 bp, 60 predicted proteins | sample SSMAcet12_FD_193581 | JGI IMG/M metagenome (GOLD analysis project Ga0272443, IMG submission 193581) | Marine sediment archaeal communities from Little Sippewissett salt marsh, Falmouth, MA, United States - SSM-Acet-12 | ecosystem: Environmental > Aquatic > Marine > Wetlands > Sediment ...
AAGCGTAAAGGGTATCGTCCCGGGCGGTCAACCTCCGCTGCCCGAGCGATTCGTCTGAGGCTCCGCGACCTAGTAGCGTTTGCGGAACCGGGCGGTGGGAATGTTCATGAGCTTGCGGTACTTGGCCACGGTGCGCCGCGCGAGATTCGGCACCCCGATTTCCGCCAGCTTCTCGCGAATCTGATCGTCGTTCAGCGGTTTGGCCTTGTCCTCCTCGTCGATGATCTGCTGGAGCTTGACGCGGATGGCCTCCCAACTGTGAGCCTGGCCGTTGACGTCTTCGGTGCCACCGCTGAAGAACTTGCGCAGGGGCAGGATGCCCCAGGTACACTGGAGATACTTGCCCGACACGGCCCGGGAGACCGTCGCCAGGTGCACGCCCACCTCGTCGGCCACTTTGGACATGGGCAGGGGACGCAGGTGCAGCGGCCCTTCCTCGAAGAACGGGGTCTGGTTCCTGACGATGGATTGGGCGACTTTGAGCAAGGTGTTCTTACGCTGCTCGATAGCCTCGATGATCCAGTGGGCCGAGCGGATGTTGTTTTGGAGAAACTTGCGGGCGTTGTCGGCGACGCGCCTGTCCTTGGCCATGCGCGTGTAGTAGCCGTTCAGTTTCAAGCCCGGCAGGTCGGATTCGGCCAGACGCACGGAAAAATCGTCCGAGCCGTCGACCGATTCCACAATCACGTCCGGCGTGATGGGAATGTTGTCGTTGCGCCCCACTTGAAGGCCCGGGGAGGTATCGAGCTTGCTCAGGTGCTCGATGGCTCGGTTGACCTGCTCGATGGGGCACCCCATCTTCTTGGCGATGTCGGGCAGCCGATTGTCCAGCAGGGCGTCCATGTGGTCGGCTACGAGCCGATACTCGAAACTCATTTCTTCCGGGCTCTGGGCCAGTTGAATCAAGAGGCATTCGCGCAAATCACGAGCCCCCACGCCCGGAGGGTCCAGTTGCTGGACGAGTCGCAGCGCTTCCTGCAGATGCTCGAGCTCAAATGCGTCGCGGTCCTTGTTGGGAATCTGCTCGAGACAGACGCTCAGGTAGCCGCGATCGTCCAGGTAATTGATGATGGCGTGCCCGGCCTCCTTCACCAGCGGTTCGGCATCCACAAGACGCCACTGGTCGTCCAGATAGTCGTGCAGCGACTGGGGCGGGGCGGCCGTGTTCTTGATCGCCTCCAGTTTGCGGTCCTTCTCTTCACTGTCGCGCTGGCGCTGATAGGGACCCGATTGATTGATGAATTCTTTGAAGTCGTCCTCGATGCTGTCGAGACGCTCGAAGTCATCCGCCTTGTTGTTGTCGGTGTCGACGACCAGGTCGCGTTCGCCCAGGTCGTCATCGTCGGAGGCCTCCTCAGCAGGGCCGGCTTCGTCGGCGCCCGCGGGTTCCTCCAGTTCCAGGACGGGATTGTTGTTCAGTTCCTGTTCGATGCGCTCCTGGAGCGCCAGGAGCGGCAGTTGAAGAATCTCCATCGACTGGATCATATGCGGCGCGAGCTTCATGCGCTGCTCCATCCGCATTTGTCCTGTCATCTCGAGTTTCATTCAAACACCTTCTCGTACTCCGAACAACGGTTCAATCTCTTACGCCGGATCTATGATAGTCATGACGCTGATTTCGTCAATCATCGCGGGCGACGATCTCTGCTGACCGGCTCGGTCGGTTGGCTAATCCAATTCCTGACGCCCCAGGATGGCGTCGGTGAGGATCTTGCCACTGGCGTACTCGATGGTCGAGCCGGTGGGCAGGCCGCGGGCCAGGCGGGTAATGCGCACCCCCAGAGGACGCAACAGCGAGCTGATATAGAGCGAGGTGCCGTCGCCCTCAATGTTCGGATTGGTGGCCATGATGATCTCTTTGACCTGACCGGTCCGCACGCGCTCCACGAGGCTGTCGATCGTCAGGTCGCTGGCTTCGACACCGTCCAGCGGGGCGATGTGGCCCCCGAGAACGTGATACAGCCATTTGCTGGCCCCGGTTTTTTCAAGACTGATGACATCTTTGGGCTGTTCCACGACGCAGATCATACTCGGGTCACGCCGGGGATCGGAGCAGATTTGGCACACGTCGCCCTCGGACAGGTTCCAGCACTGCCGGCACCGTTTGATCTTGGTCTTCACATCGCGAATGGCATCCGCCAGTTTCATCGCTTCGGCCGCCTCGGCCTTGAGAATGTGGAACGCCAGGCGCTCGGCCGTCTTGGGTCCGATGCCCGGAAGATGCCCGAACTCTTCGATGAGCTTATTCAAACTTTCCGTATAGGCGCTACTCATAAGGTCTACGCTCACTATTAACAGGATCGAATTATGTTCGTACTATACACCTCTGGCCTGTCCTGTCAACTGAGCAGACGCGGGCCGGATCGTAGGGCGCCGGCCCAGCCTCGGGTTGACCCGCATGGCCGGCTTCGATACCATCGGTCCCGGCGTCGGTTTGACCTGGTACTTTTCTAGGAGCCCTGAGATGGTGCAACGCTTGTCGATCCTGCTCGTGCTGATGTGTGTCCTTGCGCGTTTCTCCACGGCCCAGAGCGCGGCACTGGTGCGAGGACGCGCGGCGGTTCCTCATCGCGGCGTCTATGAGATTGCCCTGACGGCGCCGCTGCGCGATCGAAATCCCTATTTCGATGTGGACTTGCGTATCCTGTTCACACGACCGGACGAGACCCAGGTGACCGTCGACGGTTTCTATGACGGCGAGGAGACCTTTCGGGCTCGGGCCTACAGTGACACCCCGGGACGCTGGCAGTGGCGCTCGCTCAGCAATGTGGCGCAACTCGACGGCCGCTCGGGCACGTTCGAGGTGGTGGCCTCGGAACTGCCGGGCAAATTGCGCAAAGCTCCGAACGACCCGCATCAACTGGCCTACGATAATGGGCAGTGGTTTCTGCACCTCGGTGACACGGGCTACCGGTACGTGACGGACACCGAACCTCAGTGGCAGGCGTATATCGATCAGGCCGCGGCTGTGGGGTTCACCAAGATTCGCACCTGGTTCTGCCGGGGGCGCAGCGACGTGCAGGTGTTGTTCGCCGAGCAGCGCTCGGAACTGAACTTGCCCTACTGGCAGGAGATCGACCGACGTTTAATCTATGCTTTGAACCAGTATCCGCATGTGGTCTTTCAACTGATCCCCTACGGCGAGGACACGGCCGAGATCGCGCGGTACGGACAGGGTGACCGGGGAGCGATTCTGATTGGCAAGTATGCCCAGGCCCGCTTCTCCGCGTTGCCCAACATCCACTGGTGCCTCAGTAACGATCGCCATATCGTTTCGCACGATCCAATGCGGGGCCGGGACGTGTCGCCCTATGTCATCGACAAAATGGGCATGGACTTCTGGCGGCGCGAGCCCTGGGGGACATTGATTACCAATCACCAGCAGCGCTTCCAGGGCTACTCGTTCGTGGATGCACCGTGGTCGGATATCATCACGCTGGAAGATCTGGACGAAGTGGCCGGCGCGGTCCTTTTGCAGTATCGGCAATTGGGTGACGATCCGGTTATCCTCGATGAGGATCGCTACGAGTTGTACCGCCCGCCGGCGCATCCGCGCTATTATTTTCGACGTCTGATGTGGGCTTCGTTGTTGTCGGGCGGTAGCGCGACCTACGGCGGGACGAAGACCTACGAACCTTATGACGGTGAGCTGTGTGGGGTGCAGGGATACGCCGATGCCGTGCAGGCCGGCAAGCTGGTCGGGGGCGCGCGGGACTTTCACTATATTCATCAGTTCTTTGCCGATACGGGCGTGACGTTGGTGGGCATGGAGCCGGCCGATGCGATGGCGGGATATCGGCCGCACTATGTCAAGTGCATCGCTGACGACGATCACATCATCGCCTATCTCCAGAACCCCGATGTCCCGCAGCCGGAAAAAGCGGACGTGGCAAAGACGCGGGCGTCGGCGCGAATCCATTTGCCTCGACATGCGTACGACGTCCGGTGGTATCAGCCGACGACGGGGCAGTGGGTCGAGGACAACGAAGTGAAGCAGATTGCCGGTGGGTTCGATCGCACGCTCCAGGCGCCGTTTGCCGGTGATGCGGTGTTGTGGTTGCGCCGGCGCTAGCCGGTCGGCTCAGTCTTCTTCGATGCCGGTGACGGTGGCGTCGAGTCCGACGAGGATGGTCTTGACGGCTGGGTCGGTGAGCAGTTCATAGCGTTTCTGGGCGTTGGATTTGCCGTCGCCTTCCGGTACCTCGGCCGCCGCCACTTCGAATCGCACGCTGACGGTCTGGCCCAGGTAGTCGCTCAGAGCGGTGGTGATGCGCTCGCTGCGCCCGTTGCTCTCGCACATTTCCTTTTGCATCTTGCCCGTGGGTGGGAACTCGATGGCCAGGACGCCCTCGGACAGACCCTTCGGTGTGGAGCCGTGCAGCAGGCCGATGGTCACCTTGCCGAGCGCTTCCTCCAGCGAAAGCAGAACGTCGGGCCAGGAGGCGGCCAGCTCGGCCGGCGCCGGGCCGGGCGCAGCGCTCGATGGAGCGGGCTCGGGACTGGCAACCGGGGCGGGGGCCGACGCCGGGGTTGGAGTTGGGGGTGTGGCAGCAGGTGCTTGAGCAGGCTGGCGCGACGGGGCCGGGACGGCGGTGCTACGCTCTACCGGGAGTTTTTTTTTGACCGGTGGGGCGGTGCCGCCCGAGGTTTGGGCCAGGAGCTGGTCGACGTTCATGAAGTGCGCGCTCAGCGCGAAGCGCAACAGCGATGCGTCCAGTAACGCCCGGGGAGTGTCGCTGTTCTTGATGGCCCAGCGCAGTTTTTCCAAGGCCGTGATGTTGTAGATCAGCGCGGCCGCGTCGAACTTCTGGGCCAGCTCGACTGCTTTTTCCTTCTGACCGGCCGTGAGGATCAGCAGGTCCGTATCGGCCCCGGCCGACGCGATCACCAGCAGATCGCGCATCTGTTCGGTGAGTGCGTCGACGATCTGGGCCTCACCCAGACCGGTATTGACGAGGTCCTCGATCGCGGTCAACGTGCCGGCCGCGTCGTTGTTGCCGATTTGCTCGACCAGCCGCTGCACCTTCTCGGCGTTGGGCCGGCCGAGAAAGTCCTCCAGCAACTGGACCGACAGCGGCGTGACGCCCGTGCTGATGAGCCGATCGAGCAGACTCAGCCCGTCCCGCATCGAACCGTTGGCCATCTTCGCCAGCGCCAGGACCAGGTCGTCCTCGTATTTGATCTTCTCTTTCTTGAGGATCATCTTGAGCTGGCCTGCCACTTGATGCGGATTGATGTTGGCGAAATCGAAACGCTGACAGCGCGACTGGATCGTCGCGATGACCTTGTTGGGTTCGGTGGTGGCGAAGATGAACTTCACATGCTCCGGCGGCTCTTCCAGCGTCTTGAGCAGCGCGTTGAACGCCTGCGTCGTCAGCATGTGCACTTCGTCGATGATGTAGATTTTGTAGCGAGCCCGCGCCGGGCGATAGATGGCGTTTTCCCGCAGTTCGCGAATCTCGTCCACGCGGTTGTTCGACGCGCCGTCGATCTCGATCACGTCGATGTCCTCACCGATATTGATCGAGACGCAGCTATCGCATTTGCAGCAGGGCTTGATGGTCGGTTCGTCGGACTTCAGACAGTTCAGCGCCTTGGCCAGGATGCGGGCCATGGTGGTCTTGCCCACGCCGCGCGTCCCGGAAAAGAGATACGCATGCGCCACACGCCCGGTCTCGATCGCGTTCTTGAGCGTCTTGGCAATCGGGTCCTGCCCGACCACGTCGTCGAACGTCAGCGAACGGTATTTGCGTGCTAAAACGGTATAAGCCATGGGATTGATTACTGATTAGGGATTATTGATTATTTGTTGTTGTCTGACTGGTCCTTGCCCTCAAACTCACTTGCTCGATTCCTGGCTGTCTTTCTGGCGGCGACGAAAATGGCTGCCAATTCCCTTGCCTCCTCCAACAACGGATCGACGAGATGTTTCTCCAATTGGTGCTCATCCACCAGGGACTCCATCCAGAAGATGGACTCGTCCGCCTCTTCCAGGACGATGCTCAGTTTCGAGACAAACGTTGCTCTGGACTGAGCCAAGCAGGTGGCTCTATAGTTGGAGGCCACCGACGTCGCACAGCGAATCAACTGCCTCCTGATGTGGTTTCCGAGGAAGCCCTCAGGCAGAGCTAGGCTCAGCTTCACGCAGCGATGCGCAAACTCCTTCGTTCGGTTTTTCAACCCCTCCGCATCCATCTCTGATGTCAATCATCAATAATCAGTCATCAATTATCAATGAAAAAGATCGGCCGGGTTGACCCACACACAACCAAGCGTCCGCTTATGGCTGCTCGGTTCCCCGCCTGACCAGGTTCACGGGCTCGGCTTGCATGGGACCCGGCCGGTAAAAGCACCTTCATTTCCGAGTCGAAGAGCCATCAGAGCTCTCACAAGGCCTGCCACTATACCAGAGACCGCGGGAGCGTGCCACCAAAAGTTGCGGATTTGTGCAAGTTGTCGAACAACCCCCTGGGCAGTTCCAACCGGATGTCCCACCGCAGTGGCGGTCCAGCCCAGTCAGTCCATCTTACGGAGAATTAACCACGACGAAATGCGGAGCTAATACCGACGAGTACACTTCTGTTGGTCCTATGGCCAGCCCCCGGCGGGCTCGAACGTATGGAAGATTTCTCAAACCTGAATATGGAGGACGAACCATGGAGCACAGCAAACAGAAACATACACCAGGTGCAGTTGTGGGATTTGCCAGGATGCTCGTAGTCATTTTGCTGTTGGGCTCGGTCGTGTCGGCCGCGCCCTTGCGGCTCCAGATCCTGCACAGCTCGGACAATGAATCGTCATTCCAGAATCCCAACACCCTCGAACCCAAAATTCTGCACTACGCGACCATCGTCGACGGCTTGCAGAAGCTGGCGGATGTCGAGAGCATGGAATCGATCCATCTGACCGCGGGCGACCATGTTATCCCCGGCCCGTTCTTCCAGGCCGCGGCCGAGGTTCCGGGTCTGGGTGCCGTCGGTCTGGCCGACATTGCCATCTACAACGCGATGGGACTGGCCGCCAACGGCATGGGCAACCACGAGTTCGATGGCGGGATCGACGCCTTTGCACAGATGGTCGATTTCGCCAACTATCCGTTCCTGGCGGTCAATCTCGATTTCAGCCAGGTCCAGCTCCAGGAAGGCACGCCGGACCTCCGGATCGGTGAGGAGGCCACGCTGGCCGCCTTCAACCGAGGTAAGGTGGTCAAGAGCGTGATTGCCTACGCGGGTGGCCGTCAGATCGGCATTCTGGGCCGTGCTCCGGCCGGGTTCTTCGACGTCATCAAAGACCCCGCGACGACCCTGCCCGGTCTGGATTTCCTGGGTGGACGCGATCCCGAGACGAATCAGCCGTTGGTCTCGGCCGTCGATCAGGTGCTCGAACAGGTCGATTTCCTGGAGGCCCTGGGTGTCAATATCATCATCCTGCTCGATCACGCTCAGGATTTCACCGCCGATCCGCTGTCGGCCCAATTCCTGCGCGGCATCGACGTCATCGTGGCCGCCGGTTCCACCGGGTTCATGGCCAAGGCCAGCGCCAGCGGGCCGTTCAACATGTTGCGTAAGGGTGATACGCCCGGTGCCGACTATCCGACGGTCCGGCAGGACAGCGAAGGCAGTACGGTCCTCGTGGTCAACAGCGATCAACTCTACCAGTACGTGGGCAACCTGATGGTGACCTTCGATGACGATGGACATTTACTTGAAGTCGACGATCGCAGCGGCCCGGTGGCCACCACGGTCGAGGCGATTGCCGAACTGGAGAATATCTTGAGCGATGAGCTGGAAACGCCCGCCGAGGTGCAGGCGATCTACGACGAACTGCAGGCGACGCCGTTGATTCAGGACCTGTTCGCCGTCATCGGCACCACGGTCTCCGAATTGAATGGCCAGCGGGCTGATGTCCGCAGCAAGGAAACCAATCTGGGGCGCCTGGCGTCCGATTCCACGCTTTGGTACGCCCGCGAGAAACTGGCCGTCGAGGCGGACCTCGCGTTGAAGAATGGCGGCGGCATCCGCGACACGATTCTGGGGCCGAGTGTTACGAAACTGACGGTCAGTGCGGCGCTGGCGTTTGACAACAAGATCGCCATCCTGGAAATGACCGGTGCTCAGGTCATCGCGGCGTTGGAGAACGCTGTCAGCGTCGTTCCGGCGCTCGATGGCCGCTTTCCGCAGGTGGCCGGCATGATGCTGGAATACGACGCGAGCCAGCCAGGACTCTCGGGATTGGAAGCCGTGGACGTGCCGTCGCGCGTCAAGACACTGGTTATCACCCGTGCCGATGGAACCGAAGAGACGCTCGTTGACAATTTCACCGCCCAGGGCGACCTGGACCGGACCTTCCTATTGGCCACCAACGACTTCCTGTCGACCGGTGGCGATGGCTACGCTGCGCTGGCGGCAGCCACCAAGCTCGTGACCTCCGAGATCGGCGAGCAGCAGATTCTGGCCGAGTACATCGCCGAGGCGCTGGGGGGCCAGGTGGACGTGTCCGATCCGCCCGCCGATGCCCGCGTGGTTCGCCTGGACCAGTAACGCGTGATTGACAACCGATTCCTTGCCTTCGCCACGAGGGAGCGAGGAACGCCCAGAGTAAGAACGAGGGCTGCAAGTGATGCGCTTGCAGCCTTCGTTCTTGGCATACGATGGTGGACTGCCACTGCCGATACGCTATAGAATGGCCAGGGAAGCCCGTGGTGGGCGCGGGGGCAACAGGGTACACGAGCGTGTGACCTAAGACGCGCTCATTGGCAGAGGATCACGATGCGAAGTGACACAGTAGCAGGAAGGATCAGTTCATGAATCGACGCGAATTCCTCGCAAGGGCGGGAGTGGTTTCAGCGGCCGCCCTGAGCGCGCGACCTGTCAGTCTGGCGGGCTCGACGAGCGGCCTGACCACGTTGCCAAGACCGAGTGAGCAGCAGGCCCGGTGGCAGGACATGGAGTTGGGGATGTTTTTTCATTTCGACATCCCGATCTACCAGCCGGGCTGGAATTGGCGCAGTTGGAAGGATCGGCCGACGCCGGAGATGTACCACCCGTCGAAGCTGGACACGGACCAATGGATGGAGGCGGCTCGGGCGATGGGCGCTCGCTACGCCGTGTTGGTCGCCAAGCACTGCAGCGGTTTCCTGCAGTGGCAGAGCGACCTCTATCCTTATGGTGTCAAACAGTCTCTCTGGCGCGGCGGCAAGGGAGACGTTGTTCGTGACTTCGTGGAATCGTGCCGCAAGTATGGCATCAAGCCCGGTCTTTACGCCTCTGTCACGGCCAACGGCTATCTCGAAGTAGACAATCCCGGTTTGGTCCAGCGCGGCAAGGGTGGGGACCCGGCTGCCCAGGCGCGGTATGTGAAGATTTGCGAGCAGATGCTGACGGAACTGTGGAGTCGCTACGGCGATCTGTTCGAGATTTGGTTCGACGGCGGCGCGCTGCCCGTCGAACAAGGGGGACCGGATCTCGTGCCCATCTATCAGAAGTACCAGCCGCAGGCCATCGTTTTCCAGGGGCCGGCCGCCTCGATTCGGTGGATCGGCAATGAGCGGGGCGTAGCAGCCTATCCCTGCTGGGCGACGGTCCCGCACCGGGAAGACTACCACGGTTCGGGTGATCCGAACGGCCCGTTTTGGCTGCCGGGCGAGTGCGATGTCCCGGTCCGGAATCACGAGTGGTTCTGGACCCCGGACGGCGCGCAGAAGCTCTACTCCGTCGAGCAACTGATGGATATGTACTATCGCTCGGTTGGTCACAACTGCAATCTGTTGCTCAACGCCAATCCGAACCCGGATGGGTTGATTCCGGAACCCGATTTCCAGCGCTACGTCGAGTTTGGCCAGGAGATCCGCAAGCGATTCGACAGCCCCCTGGCCCAGACCGAGGGGAAAGGATCGGTGGTCGTTTTGAAGTTGCCCCAGCCCGCGGTGATCGATCACGTCGTCGTGATGGAGGATATCCGACACGGCGAGCGAGTTCGCGCCTACCAGATCGACGGATGGGTCGGAGGCGATACCTGGCGCACGCTCAGCGCAGGGCAGTCGATCGGTCACAAGCGCATTGAGTCCTTCGCTCCGACGGAAGTGGCGGCGGTGCGTCTCCGTGTCCTGGATTCGGCGGTCGAACCGTTGATCCGAAGATTCGCCGTCTACCGCACGGTGTGATTCCAGGCTGCGCGGGGGCTATTGGACCACCGGGAATTCGCTGATGCGCAGGGTGGAGCAGCCGTAGGGGACCAGGGTGATGTCCTCCTGGGGTTTGTCGCGCAGGTGGATCAAAGGGCGGCTGTGGGGCAGTGGGCCGGGCATCTCGTTGTAGAGTTGCCAGTCGGGAATCCGCTTGCCCTTGGCGCGCAAAATGATCGGCGCGTTGTCGAGATTCCAGGGATAGCCTTCGGTGCTGCGCCGGACGACCTCAAAGCCTTCCGCAGGGTTGTTGACGGTGCGCTCCAGCAGGCCGTAATTCCACGGGCTCTTGGGCCGGACCTCCCAATAGTCGCCCCAGTGGTCGGCGTTCTCCACCCATTTCCATTGCTCTTCAATCCGCAAGGCGTACACCAGCGGGCCGCGCTCGACCGCTACCGAGTTTTCCTGCCACCGACTGATCGCGATCGACATGGGCAAGGTCAACTCGACCCGATCGCCATCTTTCCAGGTGCGGGCGATTGTGACCAGGCGGGGGCCGTCCGCTTGCCCTTGCTCGCGGCCATTGACGCGCAGCGTCGCCTTATGGCACCAGCCCGGAATGCGCAAGTGCAGCGGGAACGCCACAGGCCGCTCGCTCCTGACCGTAAAGCGCACGGTCTCTTCGAACGGATAGTACGTATCCTGGGCGACGGTGATGGTCTGGCCATTGGGCAGAGACGTCGTGACTTTGCTGGGCGCGTAGATCAGTGCGGCCAGCCCCTCGTCCGGCGTGGCGAACCACAGACGCTGGGTGAACTTGGGCCAGCCCTGGTGCATGTTACAGGTGCAGCAGGGGTAGCCAGTCAGCAATCCGTAGCACAGGTCCGTGTTGCCATGGCCATGATCTTCATAGAAGTTGCGGCGGTGACGGGTGAGCATGACTTGGTTGGCGGCCTGGAAGTACTGGCGGTGATTGAAGTCGTCGGTGGCCTGCGTGGGCAACGCGTTGTAGGCGATGCGTTCCAGGTGATCGGCAAAGGCCATCTCGCCCGTGATGGCCAGCATGTTCTCCAGGGAGAACATCATCTCAACGACGGAGCAGAACTCGACGCCCTGCGTGGGATCGGTGCCGTGCAGGGGTTCGTCACCGCCGTACATGCCTTGCGGCTGGCCGTGGAAACGCTTCGTCTGCGCGAAGGCGTTCTTGACCGCGTCGATGTACTTCCGTTCCGGATGCTGCTGGTAGTAGATGATCGGTTCCTTGATGCCTTGGGCCAGGTTGACACAGTGAAAGGCCTGAAGCTGGTCGACGCTGAGTCGCTCGATCAGCTCCATGTTGAAGGGGTAGCGGTTGCCCGTGTTGTAGTGATACAGATGCGCCAGATCAGGTGACGGGGCGGGATGGTCGTTCAGAAAAACCTCGGTCCAGGGGAAGGTCTGTTTGTGAATCAACTCGGCCAGTTCCAAGAGGAACGACTCGCCCGTGCGGTTGTAGAGCCAGTAGACGACCATGAGGTTGTCCCCGCCGCGACGGTTGGCCCAGAAGGACCAGTTGTCTAAAGGCGTCTCGGGCAAGGTTTTGAGCTGATAGCGAAAGTAGTTGAGCAACAGATCGATGACACGCTGATCGCCCGTGGCCATGTAGTGTTGCTGGAGGATCTTGAGCATGACCATCTTGGGCCACCAGTCGCGCCGCGGCGTCTTCTGAATGCCCGGTTCGGCCTCGGGCCGCTGCTCGAACGGGATGGGCCCGAAATAGCCATCCTCAGCGGTGTGGGCCAGCGACCATTCGACCCAGGGCTTGACCTTGTTCTTGAGATCCGGATCGTCGAGCAGGTAAGCCAGAGGCAGCAAGCCGTCGATCCAATAGGGGCCGCGCTCCCAGCCGTCGCCATCACCGCCCAGCCAGCCGTTGCGCGGGCCGACGACCTGGGTGTAACGCTCGTCGAGATGTCCGGTCAGCCCGTCGGCTTGCCTCTGGAGTTGGTCGCGCAACCAGCCTTGCGGGCTGATGCTCCCCAACGGCAATTCCAGAAAGGCCTGAGGGGCCAGCGGGGTGCGGTTTTGCACGGGGCTGACCGAAGCCGGAGCGCCGACCAGCAGGGTTGTTGTGACGACACTTACGATCAGGATTGCTGGGACTACACGCGACCGATCCATGTTGACTCCCGTCAAGGCGATCTCAAGAGCATTACCCCGGGATTGCTTTTGCTGCCAGGGTCGACGCCATCATAATGCTCTGAACGGACAAACACAATGATGGTCTGGATGGCATGGTATTGCCCTGGGTGTTGGGGGAATGCCAGCGGCCGAGCGGGTCCGTTTTTTCGGGGGCGGCTACATGCCGAAAAAAACGGCTGGACCCGTTGACAAGGGTCTGTGAATGCCGTATTGCTGGAGGCCATAAGGGACTGTCGAAATGGGCCGCAGAGGCCGATCCATGGTGAGAAGGAGTTTGTCATGAAGGTACGAATCGAGGACACCTGCACGGCGTGCGGGCTCTGCTGTGACACCTGCCCCGAAGTGTTCGAGATGGGCGACGATATCGCGACGGTCATTGTCGACGAGGTGCCCGCCGAGCACCAGGATGCCGCGCAGCAGGCGGCTGACGAGTGTCCCGTCGAGGCCATCATCGTCGAGTGAGTCTTTCCGGGGGGAAGTGACTTTTATCGCGCGCCACGGTGTGAAACGCGCGCTGTGCAAGAAGCGGGCGCCGCGCGGCATCGCGCTGCCTTACGGCTGCTGTGTCACGGCACGGGGGTCCATGAAGTGCAGCAGGTAGTCCGGCCCGCCTGCCTTGGTCCCGACCCCTGACATCTTGAAGCCGCCGAAGGGTTGCACCTTCACCAGGGCTCCCACGCTGCTGCGGTTGAGATATAGATTCCCCACGCGGAAGTCGCGCACCGCTCGGTCCAGATGCTCCTGATTTCTACTGAAAATCGCCCCGGTCAGCGCGAACCGGGTCGAGTTGGCCCAGTCCAACGCCTGCTCGAAATCCTGGGCCCGCATGATGGCCAGCAGGGGACCGAAGACTTCTTCCTGGGCGAGACGATGCTCTGGCGTGAAGCCCTCGGCGATGGTCAGCGGGACGTAGTAGCCCTGGTCGGGCGTCTCGCTGCGGCAGAGAATCTTGCCCTCGACCTGCGCGAGATTGATGTATTGCGAAATCGTCCTCTGAGCCTTCGCGTCGATCACGGGGCCCATGTAGTTCTGCGGGTCCTCGGCCGGCCCGAGCTTCAACTGCTTGGCGGCTTCCACCAGCTTCGGTACGAAACGGTCGTAGGCTTTGTCATGCACGATCAGGCGCGAGCAGGCCGAGCATTTCTGCCCCTGGTAGCCGAAGGCGGCATAGAGCACATCTCTGACCGCGGCGTCCTCGTCGAATTCCTCGTCGAGGATGATGGCGTTCTTGCCACCCATCTCGCAGACGATCTTCTTGACCGAAGGCTGTTGTTCGGTGGTGCGCCCGGCCCGCTCGATGATGCGCAACCCGACTTCCATCGAACCGGTGAACGCGATGACTGCCACCTTGGGGCTGTCCACCAGGTGATCGCCGATGACCGAGCCCGGTCCGGGGAGGTAGTTGAAGACGCCCGCCGGCAGTCCCGCCTCGCGGAAGATCTCGACCAGATGGTGCCCGACCACGGCCGATTGGCTGGACGGCTTGTAGACCACGGGATTGCCCGCGACGATGGCGGCCGCAGCCATGCCAATACTGATCGCGAAGGGGAAGTTCCACGGGGCGATGACCACCGCCACACCCTTGGGCTGATAGAAGTAGAAGTTCGATTCCTCGGCGTAACTGCCCATGTCCTGAGGCGTGCCCAGGCGAATCATCTCGCGGGCGTAGTACTCCAGGAAGTCGATGCCCTCGGTGACGTCATTGTAGGCCTGGGCCCATTGCTTGCCTTCTTCGAGCACCTGCCAGGCGGCGTATTCATACAGTCTCTGACGCGCCAGGTCGGCAGCCTTGACCAGACAGGCGGCCCGCTCGGCCGGGGCGACATTGCGCCAGGTCAGCAGGGCCTTCTCGGCCGCGGTCAGGGCCTGCTCCGCTTCAGCGACGCCTGCCTGGCAGACCTTGCCGACGATTTGCTCGGGGGCGGCCGGGTTGACCGAATCCAGCAGTGAATCGGTGGTTACGTCCTGACCATCGATGTAGAGCGGGTAGGTCCGGCCCAGTTGCGTGCGGACCTTGGCCAGCGCTTGCGGGAAGGCTTCGCGCACGGTCGGATCGTCGATCCCCGCAAAGATCCGCTCGTTCTTGAAGGGTGGCAGGCTCAGGCTCGCTTCGGGTTGAGTGCTGTCGGTCGTCATGGCTCCCAGGCTCCTTGAACGCCGGTCGGAGGCGCTGCTTGGCAGTATTGGTTTTGCTGTACTGGCTATTGCCCCGCGGACAGTTCACGGCTGCGCTGCGTCGCCCGTTGCAGGGCCGCCGAGACCATCGCGCCGAAGTCGCGTTCGTGGAAGACGTTGAACGCGGCCTCGGTTGTCCCGTTCGGTGTGGCCACGCGGGCGCTGAGCTGGGCGGGCGTTTGGCCTTCAGCCGAGACCTTCTCGGCCAGCAGCGCGGCGCCTTTGGCCGTCTGCAGCGTCAGACTCAAAGCGTCTTCCTCGGACAGTCCCAAGGCCACGCCCGCTTTGATCATCTCCTGCATGAGCAGGAAGAAATAGGCCGGGCCCGAGCCACTGACGGCGGTCACCGGGTCCAGCAGATCCTCGTCTTCGACCACGATGGCCTCGCCGACGGACAAGAGGATGAGCCGCGCCTTTTCGACCCGGGATTCGGCCTTCTTGTTGGCGTAGAGCACGCTGGCGGCTTCATCGACCCAGGCGGGCATGTTGGGCATGACGCGCACGATGGCCAGGTCACCCAGAATCGAGGAGATCAGGGACGTCTTGATGCCGGCCGCGATCGAGATCACCAGGACGTGATCGTTGATCGCGTCTTTGATGCTCTCCAACGCCTCTTTCATGTTCTGCGGTTTGACACTGAGGACGAGGACATCCACTACCGACGCCAGTTCCCGATTGTCGGCGGCCGTGCGGACGCCGTAATGCTCGCGGAGATATTCGAGCCTCTCCGATCGAATATCGCTGACGTATACCTTGCCCGGCCGATACACACCCGCCTTCAGAACGCCGTTGATGAGTGCTTCGGCCATATTGCCACTGCCGATGAAGCCGATCGTCTCCACTGTGTTCTCCTTGTTAGAGTCGTTGGAACCGTTGCGCTGCGTCCGTTGAGTTCACAGAGGTAACATATCGCCCGGGTCGGCGAAGATCAATGCAAAAGCCGGCGCTGCCGTCCCGCATGTCCATGGGCCGGACGTTTCCGCCTGTCCCGGGCCCGATGGATTTGCATCGACATGATGCCACAACGACCAAGACAATCGCAAAGTCGTCATGCTGAACGGACAGACTGTGTCACAATTGCAGTAGGCGGGCGGTTGTTTTGTTCGAGGAGGATGTCTATGATGAACGGCAAGATTAGGAAGGAGCCTCGAATGGCCTATCGGCAGGGTGAACGTCAGCACCGATATCTGTTCCCTGAGAGTCTCGACGACTATGTTGGCCCTGAAGACCCTGTCCGGGCCTACGATGCGTTCGTTGACGCCTTGGACTTGGCGGCCCTGGAGATCGCCTGGGGCCCACGTCAGGTGGGGTGCCCGGCCTACGATCCGCGTGTGATGCTCAAGATTCTGGTCTATGGCGACTCCTATGGCATTCGCAGCAGCCGCAAGCTGGAGCGGGCGTTGCATCATAATGTCTCTTTCATGTGGCTGGCCGGGGGTCTCAAGCCGGACTTCAAGAGCATTGCGCGGTTTCGTCGTGACCATCGTCAGGCGCTGGCCAGCGTCCTCAAGCAATGCGCGCGGCTGTGTATCGAATTGGATCTGATCGAGGGCAACACGCTGTTCGTCGACGGCAGCAAGTTTCGCGGCAACGTCTCGCTGAGCAATCGTTGGACGGTCGAACGGTGCGAACGGGCCCTGGCACGCATCGACGAACGGATCGAAACACTCCTGGCCGAATGTGACGCCGTCGATGAACGAGAGGGCGAGGCCGGTTCTCTGGTCAAGTTAGAAAAGGCCTTGTCCCAGAAGCACAAGCTCAAGGCCAAGGTCGAAAAGGCCCTGGAGAAGCTGAAGAGCGAAGACCTTGACCACGTCAATACGACCGACCCGGAGGCGGCCTCGATCCACAGCCGTCAAGGGTCGCACGCCGGCTACAATGCCCAGATCGTCGTCGACGACCAACGCGGGCTGATCGTCCACAGTGACGTGGTCAACGACAACAATGATCTGGGGCCGTTCGCCGACCAGATCGACGCCGCCAATGAGACGCTGGATCAGCCGTGCCAAGGAGCCTGTGCGGATGCGGGATTCTCCAATGCCAAGGTCTTGAAGCAGATCGATGACCAAGGCATCGAGGTGATCGTGCCCTCGTCAAAACAGGCTCAAGGTCGGCAGGCGGGCCCCTTCGATCGGAGTCGGTTCCGCTACGTGGCGCAAGAGGACGCGTATCGCTGTCCGGCCGGGACCCGTTTGCCGTTTCGACGCCTCAATGGCAAAGCGGGCCAACGCGAGTACTATCCGGGCCGTGGCGTGTGTACGGAATGTCCCCACTTTGGGAGCTGTACGCGAAACGAGACGACCGGACGCAAGATCGTCCGCCATGGCCAGGAGGCGTTGCGTGAAAAGCTGGCCCGCCACGATGAGACGCCGGAGGCTCAGGCGGTGTTTCGGCGACGCAAGGAGAAAGTCGAACTGCCCTTCGGCCACCTCAAACGCAACTTGGGCGTCGATAGTTTTCTGTTGCGTGGTTTGGCGGGGGTCCGCGCGGAGATGTCGTTGTTGAGTACTTGCTTCAATCTGGTCCGGCTGATCTCGCTGGTGGGCCTTTCCACCTTGGTCGCGAAGCTCTCACCTCTGTAGGAGAACGTTTAGGCCCCTCTCCACCCGGATCGGGGATCGCAAATAGACTCCCTTCCTGTAGCGAACCTGGCCAGCGGCCAAATGAAGAAAGTTGCCCTCTTCCCGTCGCGCCCGGATGCCCCGCCGGCATGACAACCGTCAATACGGCAATGAACATCATTGTGACACAGCCTGGGAGCGAAGCATCTGGCTCCAGACCGCGATTGACGGCTGCGCTCACACTGAGCCCAGATCCTTTACCTTCGGCTCAGGATGACAAGTAGTGCGGCGTGTTGGCGTCGTATCGATGCAAGGGGATTCAGAACAGCAGCTTGATGGCCACGGCCAGCAGGAACACCGCGATCACGCGGCGGAACTGCTTCTGGGGGATTCTGTCCACCACGTGTTTGGCCAGGCGGGCGCCGAGAAACGAGGCCGGGACGAACAGCAGCATGGCCCAGAGCAAGCGAGGCTCCAGGCGTGTCCCTCGCGACAGATAGGTGACCAGGCGGCTCGTGTCGACCGCCAGAGCGATGGCGCCGGCCGTCGCCAGGTACACCGCTTTGGGCAGGTTGAAGGCCAGCAGAAACATGCTGCGGATCGTGCCGCCCATGCCGAAGATGCCCGCGCAGAAGCCCGACAAGCCACCGCCAACGGCGCCGGCCGTGAGATTGGGACGGATCTGAAAGGTGTTCTTGGCAAAGAGCAGGAGCACGTAGATCAGCAAGAAGACGCCGAGGACGTGTGACAGCATGTCGCCGGAAATCTCGAAGACCAGCCAGGCGCCCAGGATGGTGGCGAGGATACCTGGGATGCCGAAACTGAGAATCAGCTTCCAGCGGATGCCCTCGCGAAAGAGAATGAGCTTCCACACGTCGCCGAACCAGTGGATGATCCCGACGAACAGCAGGGCCTCGGGCAGGGGATAGAACAGCACCATCACCGGAATCATCACGGTGGACAGGCCGAAGCCGGTCAGGGTGCCGATGGCACTACCCAGGATGACGACGATCAAGATCCAGACAATTTCCATGGTGACTCCCTGGCCCTGAGAACTGCCGATGCGCCTGAGGACGAAGCTAACCGGTCAGCAATTCGAACTGTTCCTTGCTCAGGCACTGGCGCAGCTTCTGCAACGCGCTCAGTTCGATCTGGCGTATACGTTCCTTCGTCAGATCCAGTTCGTCACCGATTTGTTTGAGAGTCTTGGTCTTCTTGCGGACGGACGAGCCGAGCAGGCCGAAATGGTGCAGGATGACATGCTGCTCGCGCGGGTCCAGCTCTTCGCGGATCACCTCGGCCAGACTCTGACGGGTGCGCTCAATGGCCAGCACGTCGGCGGCGTTTTCACGCAGGCCGCGCTGCATGGTGGCAACGGACTCGGCGCGCTTACGCGTCAGTTCCGTGCTGCGGCCCGAAACCTTGGCGTATTCCTTGGCGATATTGAGCGACGCCCGGCGGCTGAAGCGGAATCCCTTGGTGTAGTCGAACTCCTCCACCGCCTGGATCAGAGCGAAGTTGCCTTTGCTGACGAGGTCGGAGAAGTTGGTGCCGTCACTGGTGTGTTTGCTGGCGATGCTGACGACCAGGCGCAGGTTCGCCTCCACCAGCATGCGGCGAATCTCCTCGGCCTGATCGAGATACCCCTCGAGTTCGGCCAGCAGCGTCGCCGAGACGTTGGACAGCTTGATCCGGTGCCGATCATGGGCGACGAGATACTTGAGCATGTTGTACCGGCGGAACAGTTCGATCTCCTCGTCCCGGCTCAGCACCGCCGTGGTCTTGAGGACCTGCAAATACTCGGGCAAGAGACTCTCGCCTACCAGGTCGAACGGCTCGATGCGTTTCTCCGGTTCCGGTTGAGTCAGACGCAGGGGCTTGCCCAGGAGATGTTCGCGCGCGCCGTCTTCCAGGAATTCATCACTGGGCACGTACTCGATCTTCCTGGCCAGCAGGGCCATAGCGCGGCGCTGATTGACCACGCGGTAGATCGTCGCGCGGCTGCGGTCGAAGCGATTCATGAGTTGTTTGATGCTGAGGCCCTGTTTGTGCAGGCGATAGAGTTCGGCCGCCTCGGTGGGCTTCATCCGGCCGATCGGTCGGCGGAAGATCGGCCGGTCCCGGTGTCGTCCTTCGTATTCCAAAAGCGTGTAGCGCACGGTTTCGTGCGCCAGCTCCAACTCCCGGCTGACCTGTTCGATGATCTGGTAGCGCGAGGCCGCTGTTTTGCCGGCTAGGCTGCGGGCCAGGCGGACCACCTGTTGGCGCTCCTGGCCGGTGCGCCGGCGAAAGCGGCTCGCTTTGGTCACGAGCTCGGCATGGTCCCGGGCGAATGTCTCGACGGTCGATTCGAGGAACCCGAACCGATGGGCGCCGTCGGGGAAGATGAACTTGCGGGCCAACAGGCCGCGCCGGCGCCAGCGGCCCACTGTTTTGGTCGAGACGTCGAACTTCCGGGCCAACTCCTCGATCGTGTAGACCTTCTCGCTCTGCTCGGCCACGGGTTCGGCCAGCTTGCCGCTGAGCCGGGCGATGAACAGCTCGAGGTCATCGAGCAGGGCCTGCCCATCGATGAGTTCCTTGTCGTATCCGTCCTTGGGGTTGTACCCGGTGATGTGGAAGCAGACGAAATCAAAGGGGTAGCGTTTCTTCGCGTCGACCAGAGCGTAGAGCTTCTCCGCGGCCGCCAGTTCCTTGCGGCGTTTCTGTTCCGGTGTGAACCGCAGTTGCATCAGCAACTGGGCCAGATTGGGGTTCTGAATCTTTCGCATCGACCGACCGCAACTATATCTTATTTCACCAGGTGTCTATTCTACCATGTGGGCGGCCAAAAAAAAAGGACAGCGACGATATCGCTGTCCTTTTGACTTTGCTCGATTGGTGGTGCCTGGCCCGGCTCGGGCCGGCCGAGAGGCGGTCAGGCCACCAGGCTCTTGGCCGTATCGACCGCCGAGGCGGCATCCGGGGCAAAGCCCTGGGCGCCGATCTTCTGGGCGAAGCTCTCGGTGACGGGAGCGCCACCCACCATGACCTTGGCCGCGACGCCCGCATCCTGCAACGCCTTGATCGTTTTTTCCATGCCGGGCATGGTGGTGGTCAGCAGGGCACTCATGCCCACCACTTGGGCGCCGCTGGCTTTGGCCTGCTCGACGAACTTCTCCGGCGCGACGTCGACGCCCAGATCGATCACCTCGAAGCCCGCTCCTTTGAGCATCATGGCCACGAGGTTCTTGCCGATATCATGGAGATCGCCCTGGACCGTGCCGACCACGAGCTTGCCGATCGGTTCGACACCGGCTTTGGCCAATTCCGGCTCGAGCACCTCCATCGCCATCTTCATGGCTCGGGCCGCAATCAGGACCTCGGGAATGTAGATCTCATTCGCCTTGAAGCGGGCGCCCACGACGTCCATGCCCGCGATCAGCCCTTCGTCCAGCACGGTCTTGGCCGCGGTCCCCTCACTCAAGGCCGCCTTCGTGATTTCCACGGTCGTGTTCTGGTCCCCTTTGATGACTGCATCAGCCAGCGCCTTCAGATCTGCCATTTCGTTCACCTCAAATCAGTGTCCGTTGTTGTCTGCCTTCCAATGCCTCCGAAGTGGCAATTAAACCGCATCCGTCCGGACAGAACAAGCAGAAAATTGCCGCTGGCGGGGCAAAAACGAAGTTGTCGCCGCAACGCCCGGTGCCCGAGCGCGGTCACTGCCGGGGCCTTCAATCGATCCACGGGCGGGCCTGCTTGATCGCCAAGCGGCCGTCGGCGGTGATTTTGAACTCGATGTCCATGGCGAAATCGGTGTCGGCCCGGGCAATACCGTAGAGTGGTTTGAAATGCCGCTGGATCAGGTCCATCATGTCGGCCAGTTCGTAGATTTGCGTTCGGGTCAGGATGGCGGTGCCGCTGGGGATCAGATTGGAGTGCCGCACGTACTGGATTTCGTAGCGCTCTTCGCCGGCCAGGTTGGCGACCAGGAACTCGTCCGGAATCGAGTAGGCCTCGGGGTTGGTTACGAGGTCTTCTCCAAGCTGCACGTTGACGTAAAACCCGGGCCAGTCGGCGTCGTAGATGTTCTTCGTGACGCCCACGCCGTTGGCCTGCTCGTTCTCGAAGTTCGGGTGTACCAGCACACCCATGGCGGCGCTGAGGTGATCGACGCGATAGAACTCGCGTTCTTCGTACGCGCGGTACGTCCAGAGGCTGGCCCACACCTGTTTCATCGATTTGGCGATGTGCCCTTCGTCGGCGTGGTGGGTGTAGGAGTCGTACAGTCCGGCCCCGTTGAAATTGGGCAGGTCCTCGTTGTTGGTGCTGGAGCGGCAGCGGGGCGACGGATGGGGATCGAACGATTTGTGCATCGTGTCCAGGGCCCCAAGCATCCAGTTGGGCAAGGCTCCCGCTCGCAACGTCCTGCGGAACCTGGCGAGTTGGGCGAGACGAACGTCCGGATCGTTCTGAAAGGCTTCGTCTGCCATCATCGCGCCGGCCATGTCGTAGAACCCGTTGTACTTCATGAACTCATCGTAGAAGTAGAAAGGCACCGCGAAGCCGTTGGGTACCATGCCGGCCGGGAGGAACTTGGCCAACTCGGCCACGTTGGCGGCTTTGGCGCCGAAGCTGTCCGAGTCGGCAAAGCCGATCGTCGCCAGCGGGGCGATCTCGGTAACGTCGAGATTCCGTGGCGGCACCTGTGTTTCTGTGGGCCGGATCGATTCGAAGAAGGCATTAACCTCCTCCAGCGAAGCCTCTTTCAGGGCGAACCCTTCCGGCTGAACGGTCAGGTGCACGTATTGGCCCGCCAGGGCCACAATGTCGCTCCGCGTGGTCGCGTCGCGAATATAGGCGTTGGGTGTGTCGTTCTGCTGGGCCTTGAGGTTGATGTGCGACAAAGGTGTCTGCGGGATCTCGGTGATGATGGCAGTGACGTGGCTCAGCGTGTTGGGGATCGTGCGGTAGACGACGATATCACGCGCTGAAACCGTGTCGGGCCCGTCGACGATCCGCAGGCGGCCGTAAGCCTCGCCCGCCACCAGGGCCGTGTAGCTGACGTTGGCGAAGAGATCCTCCGTGCGGACGACCTTGATCTCCGAGGCTTCGAACAGCTCACGCTCGGCCTCGTACAGGGCCCGCTGGGTCTCGCTCGGCGCGTGGTAGTAGAGCGAGTCTTTGGCAAAGGGCATGGCGGCCGTGATCAGATCGTACGCCAGTTGGACGTGCTCGAAGTTGACCGGGTCGGTCGGCCAGAACTCCATCGTGTAAATACCCTGAATTGCCTCGTTGGGTTCGTAATGGTCGTGGGCGATGAGGCTGCCCGCCAGGTTCTTGCGCTGGTCCGAGAAATAGGTCTGGCGATTGAACGTCCACAGGTCCACCGTCCAGCCCAGCGCCTCGCGGGCGAAGTCGTAGTGGAAGGGATAGTTCTTGGTGTTCTGAAAATAGAGTTCCGGCGTTACGGTGTCGACCCCGGGAATGAAGAACTTGACCTCACGCACCTGCATGGCGCCGGGGAAGTTGGCCCGCTCGGCAAAGAATTCGAACGTGGCGCGATCTTCGATTGTCAGTGTGCCATAGTGCGGCTCGACCGGCACCGGATCGGCGCTGGCCACGAAGCAGACACTCAGCGCGCTGACCGCCGTCAGGAAACACCACCCTCGCCGCGTTGCCGGCCTCAAGATCACACTCCTTACCGTTGGTTCTCGTACCTGTGGACTCTGCCCCCAGGCTGTGACACCATTATACCAGATCTTTGCCGCCGAACCAACGGCGCTGCCTACGGAGAGGCCGACAAGGCTGGCCCGGTGCGTAGCAGAAACTCACAATTGACGACCTTCTCCACGAGGTCCCAAGGCAGGTAGTAGTAATGGTTGGAGGCTTCGAAGCCGATACGAGGATCGTCCCGCGTCAAGGCAAAGAGGCGCTCGGCGTTGTCGATTTCCCGGGCCAGGATGGTCCTGATCGCGGCGCGTTGGGCTTCGCGCTCCGCGGGGCTGAGCGAGCCGGACAAGAGCGCGTCGCGGGCGGTGATGAAACGGATCTGATTGGCGACGCTGTCGAAATGCAGGCCGACCGCTTGCGCCACGCCCAGATCACGGCCGGCTAGGGCGCGCCGGTCCGGTTCGGCGATCTTGTCCAGCGCCGCCGCGAAAGCAGTCAATCCCGCCTGCCAGCCGGAGGCCATTGTCTCGAACTGCCCGGCCAGGACCTCGACCGGATAGATCCCTCGCCAGCCCGCGACATCGTCGTAAGGAAAGCCCACCATCGTCGCGCGATATCCGGTGGGCCTGGCATAGAGCAGATTGGCCGGGCCGTACTGAGTGGGGCCGCGGTAGACATAGGCGCCGTCGAATGGGTATTCGCTGAAGGCTTCGCTGAACTTCGACCACGCGGTCAGGATGTCGGGCGTCGCCTGCGCCCCATAGCGTCTTGCGGCCAGTTGCGCCAGCGCCTGCTCCACGGAGGGTCGCGGGTGTTGCTGGAACGCTTCGACCAGTTCCAGGTTAGGCGACGGGTAGCCGCCCACCGTCCAACTCAGCATCAGTCCGTCGATACCCGCTCCGGTCAGGTTGTCGCAATGCTGCGCCACCAGATTCATCACCGGGAGGAAGGGGACCGCTGACAATTCCCAGGTGCAATTGACCTGGACCTTGGCGATGGTCTTGAGCCCGCGCTGCCGGGCCAGGGCCCAGTGCTTCGCTGCGCGTGGGCCAGGCCCCACGGCTGAGATCGAATACTCGCCCACGGCACCGGAGATACCTCCGCGGTTGATCGGTTTGCCCCATTCACTGACGCACATCAGATAGGCGTTCTCGGGCAGCCTGGCGATGATGGACTCGGCCCAGTTGGGCCCGCCCCAGCCACTGGCGGTCCCATCGGGCCAGCCCCAGCCCCAACAGATGACCTTGGCCTGGGGATTGCCTGCCCAAACCCCGGCGGCGATAGCGCCGTTGACCTCGGCTATCACCTCCGGCCCCGAACGCGGCGCACAGCGCGGGCACCCGGTCGCGTCGCGCCGGTGGCTATAGCAGTTGGTCAGGTTCTCCGACGCGGTGATGGTGAAGACGCCACCCAGCTCGGGCACGTGCTCGAACACGTATCGCAATGAATCGGTGATCCACTGACGCACTTCGGGTGCCGAGGTGCATAACGCGAAATGGTCGCCTTCCCGGACGCCTCGCAGGTGGTCGCGCCCTGCGAAGAACGCCTCGGGCATGGCGCGTGGTTCGTTCATGTAGAGGTAGATCTTGATGCCGTGACGACCGGCGCGCTGGGCCATCTTGCGCAGATTGGCGAGCCGCGTCTCGTGCCCGGCGCCGAACTCGGGGAAGATCGAACTGGGCGCCAATTGGCGCAAGACGACGTGCAGCCAGACCCCGTTGACACCCGAGTCGTTCAGTCGCCCGAGCAAGGTGTCCGGGTAGGGATCGAGCTGCGGATTGAGCAGGGGGTCGCCGAAGAGGCCGCAGTAGGAATACAGGAACCGAATCGGTTCTTGCGCGTTGCCGGGCGGTGCCGGCGGCGACGCAATTGCGGGCGAGGTTTCGTCGAAGAAATCGAAGCGTGGTCTACCCGGCGTCGCCAGCGCTTCGCCGAAATGCTCCGAGATTGTCGCGGCGATTTCTTCGCAGCGCTGGCGCACGACGTCATTGGGCTCGGCGTAGTACAGCACGGGACAGGCCGGTTTCAGAGAGCCGAGCTTGATCCAGAGAAAGTCATCTTCGCGCAAAGCGAAGGCCAGCTTTTCCGCGTCCCAGCCGAGCAGCGTGAGCAGTTGCTCGTAGGGCAGGAGGTGCCAGTTGCGGCGAATGATGGAAATGTAGCCGCGCTGCTGGTATTGCGCCGACGGCCGCACGTGGGCCGGCAGGCCCATCGACCGTCCGATGGCACTGACGTTTGCGGGCGAGGTCTGAAGAACCTCCGCCATGCGTTCGAGCGAAACCAGTTCCCAGTTTCGCCAGACGAAAGCGTGCAAACGGCTGGGGAAGTGCTCGAACTCGATGGCGGCCGGGGCACTGCCCGTGGGCAAGGTGTCGGCTTGTGCCTTGGCAACACCCAACGCCAGGACGACGAACATCACGGTGACCTGTTTCATTGCTCTCCCCTCGTTGCCGATCCGGTCATTCATAGATCAGTTGCGCCGTGGCGACGGTGTCTTGCAAGGCGACGGTGCGCACCCAATAGGCGCCGAAGCCATCCGGGAAGCGATGTTTGACCGTCTTCGTTGCCGGCACGTCGAACGTCTTGTAGGTCTTCCAGGTGCCATTGCCGTCGATATCCACTTCGACACGTATCGTGGTGTTCCGGTCGCTCTGATGGGACAACGTTAGTGTCTTGCGGTCGTACCCGGTCATCAGGTATGGGTCGGACGGTTGTCCGGCCTGTACGTCGGTGTCTTTCCAGGGTCCGCCGTGACCGACGGGTTTGCCGAGCGTCCAGAGATCGTCGACGGCGCCGAACCACAGGGCGCACTGCCCGTCTTCGGATCGCACGATGTGTGCGTTGCCGGCCGGGGCGTTGTCGGCAATGCCCGACAAGACCAGCATGCCACGCCAGGAGCAATAGTCCTTGACGTGTCGGTTGTGCGTGGCGATCGGGCGGATCTTGGCGAAGCCCCCGGCGTTCCTGGCGGGCAGCTCGTAGAACGTGCCATGGCAGTTGAACAGATCACGCTCGGTGCAGACCTCGCGGTCGATACGTTCGAGGCCGAGCGGTCCCGGCCGGTCGAACGACGCATCGCCTTTGGGCAGGCGCCGGCGCCGATCCGTATCGTCGACAAAGAGCACCGAGGCGGCGTCGATCGTGACGATGTTGGTCGGGATGGCCACGTTTTCCTTGAGCCATTCGTGCGCGGTGGGATTGTCCACACGGCGCAGTTTCATGTCGACATCGATCTCATAGTAGCCCAACTCCTCGATGGTATCGTTGTCGCTGCGCATGGCCGCGAAGTGGAGGGTCTTCAGCCCGGCGCCGCGCGCCCGAATCAAACCGCCCGATGCCTGTTGGCATTGCGGTGCAATCAAACCATCAAACAGGCCGGCGGGGTCGGTCTCTCGATCGTCGCGGTTGGAGTATTGGAAGTACGCCGTCACTTCCTCGCAGTCGCGGTCCGTACGCACACGCACCCATTGTCCCGTGACCTCGGCGGGGAACTCCAGCCAGCGGTAACCTGGCGGTGAGACCGAGTATCGCTTCCATTCGGTCCACTGGCCGGTGCCGTCCTTGTCGATGTCGAAGATGAACAGGACGGGCTCGGGACCGTTGTGAGCCAGATGGACGCCGCGCCGTTCGAATCCCGCGAAGAGAAACGAATCCGAAGGCTGCCCCGCCTCGACCCGATCTCTCAGCCAGACAGCGCCCCGGCCCAGCGGCGGGCCGAATGCGTCCAACTGCTCGGGCCCAACGAATCTCAAATTGGATTGCGACTGGCCTGGCCCGGCCAAGCGGCCCTTGGCCCGGCGCGTGTTGATGAACTCGCTCTTGGCCGTGACGTCGCAGCCGAGTACGACCCGGTCGTTCCACCGGCAGAAATCGCCCACCACCGCCAGATACGTCGAGCGCGGCGCGATACCGGCGCTGTTGGCATTCGAAAAGGTCTTGGGGAAACGCCAGAACATCCCGTGCATGGTCATCAGCAGGCTATTCTCGCCAATGTCACGGATGCGGGGCCATTCGGTGTTCCAGCCGTGGGCGCCGTCGTAGCAGTGGCTGGCCTTGGGCAGCCGGTACGTGTGCCACGTACCTTTGTCGCGCACCATGAGGATCAAGGAGCGATGGTCCCAGCCGATGGTCCAGATCGGATCGGTCTCTGGACGCTCGTTCCCATAGATCCCGCCCGGGCCGGTGACTTCAGTGAATTGGTTGCGCCGCACGACGGTCCAGGTCTGGCCATCCCATTCGGCCAGGCACCCCGACGGGATGTCCGGGTTCTCGCGGGCCAGCGGCGTATACTCACCGTTGTTGGCGTAGACCAGCCGGTCCTGACCGCTGTAGAGGCCCTTGCCATGGTAGCCGGGCAACAAGTCGTTGGCGACGTTGTCGATGCGGTTGCCGTCCGGGTAGAGTTCTTTGACCTCCAGCGTGCGGACGTCGACTTCGTAGAAGCCCTCTTCCATCGAGGCATAGTAGATCTTGCGGGCTGGGTCGGTGAGATGTCGGGCGTTGCCCGTCGGCCGTCCGACCATAACCTCAAGGTCGATCGCGCGGACGTTGCCTTTGCTGTCGATGGCATACGGCCCGATGAAGAGCTGCTGCGATTCCCGGTGGATCATCCGGTTGGCGGGCGTGCCTCCGACACTTTCGGCCCGGGCGGTGAGGTTCAGGGCCTCGTCGATCTCGTACAGCTTGTCGTCGGAGCCGGTGGGCTGGTGCGGCGAGTACGTCACGACCCACAGCCGCTCGGCCCAGGGCACGACGGCCCCGGTGCCGCATTCGCCCTGGCTGTTGAAATACGCCAGGTGCGGATAGACGCCCGAGAATTGGCGCGCTGCCGCCCCGGTCTGACTGCAGGCCGCGAGCGAGTAGATCATGATGTACGTTAGCAACAGTCGGGGGCCTCGACGCTGGAGCTGGAGTTTCACGCGCGTTCTCCTTCCTGGATTGTCTCGGTAGCCATGTCGTCTAGAGCGCATGGTACTCGCCGAATCCAGGACCCACAAGCCCCATTCATCCTCCTCCGGGGGCAAAACGCCGGTGCGAGTGACAACTGGTTGTCGGTGCCGCTAGTTGGGCCGCGCCGACGCTCGCAGTTCCTGAGCGACCGTCAGGTAGTAGTTGCGACCGGTTGCGGTCAGCAGATCCTCGGCCAGCGCTTCCAGGGCCTCGGCCTTGACCAACTTGGGGGCAGTCGCGTCCGGGTCGAGGGCGAGCAGATGGTCGCAGAGCTGAGCGGCCCATTGGTGGTCCTTGCCCGCCAGCGCTTGTTGGGCCTTCGTCAGCAAGGCCTCCCGACCGCCGGCCAGTTGCGCGATCCGCTCGGCTTCCTCTCTGGGACGGAGGGGAAACAACGTTGAAGGATTGCCGTCGAACCAGCCCAGGTAGCCGTTGAAGATCTGCCGGACCGCCCACTGCACGTTGCCGTAGTACTCGCGCAAGTAGTCCTTGTCTGCAAAACGCTCTGGCAGCTTGACGTAGTCGACGAGTTCGTCGGGCGTCATCCCCTTGTTCATGCCCTCAATGGTCTTGTCGAACACGAAACGAATGGCGTCGCGGTAATCCGTCAGCATCGCTGCGACCGTCGTTTTCCCAATGACAGGGCGGGTGTGCCCGGGCACGAGATAATGCGGCCCTTCCTGGAGCATCATGTCCACCGCATCGGCCCAGGCTCGCACGTCCCGGTACATCGTGCCCCGAATGGCATACAGATTGGGCCAGGATTTGTAGAAGTTGTCGCCGGAAAAGAGCACCCGTTTCTCGGGCAGCCAGACGTAGAGCGCGTCTTCCGTTTCGCCATTGACTGCCACCAGTTCCAGCTTCACCCCCGCAATCTCCAGACTCTGTCGCCGCCCGGAGAATGTGTGGGTCGGACCAATCTTCTCGCCCGAGCTAAACACCTCGCCCCCGCGCTGCGGCCAATAAGCCCTGGCGACCCCGTTGTTGATCCGCTTTTCAGGCGGCAGCTTGAAGCCTCCCTGACGGGCCCCGCGGACGTTTTGGAAGGTCAGCCCGGCCGCGTGGAGCGGGCCGCTCTCGGAGCCGAAGTTCGAGCGCGCCCAGATGGGCGGGGTGCCCTGGCCCGCGAAGACGGGGACGCCGCCGGTGTGGTCGCCGTGGCTGTGGGTCAGCACGATGGCCTTGACCGGCTTGTCAGTGATCTTGCGAAAGTCGGCCAGGACCTGCTCGGCTGAGACTGTGTCCATGCCGGTATCGACGATGATCACGCCGTCGTTGCCGACGATCATCGAGACCGGTTGTACGGAATAGCCGACCGCCGTATACACGCCTTCCGTGACCTTGATGACCTCGCGTTCGAATTCGGCGCTGCGGGCCTTCAGCAGCCTGGTCGCTTCGCTGTCCTGCCCCCACAGGTTCGGGGTGCTGAGTGCCACCACGACCACCACGATTCCAAGTACTTGCCCCAATCTTCTCATGATAAGCTCCTTGAATACAGACAGTTGGTGAAACCTGAATCCTACGTTACCCGGTCTTCGACCTCCGTACAGGTGCCTTGATCCTTGGCTTCTCTGGCGTCGACACGGGCCGCGTCATTGCGGTGCCGAGGCCTCTAACTCACTGAGTTTCTCCATGAGCTCGGGGTCCAACTCTCGGCCCAGGCCCGCGGCGTATGCCAGCGTTAGCAGGGCCGTCAACACCAGGGCCAGAATCCAGATCGGCCTTAGGCGAACATACGTTTTGAGGGGCTTGAAGTTGAGCCCAAGATGGGCCAGGCCGCTGATGATCATTAGCGCCCCGAACGTGTTGTGCACCGGATGTATCCGCAGTTGAAACGCGAATCCGCCGTTTACCAGCATGAGCAGGCCTGAGGACGCAACGGCAACAAACGAAACGGTCAGTGTGATCGAAACCATCTTCCTGAACATGATCAACCCGCCTTTCTGCGGTGGCGCTCAGCTCCAATGTTCAACGTTCTGCGCCGCATCCCGCGTTCCTGCCTTGACGGTACAGCCGCCGGCGAGAAGCGCCTTGACCACCTCACGGCCAAGGTTACCGCCGGCTCCTGTGACCAAAATGGCCTTGCTCATGATTCGTACTCCCTATTCATAGATGGTTCGTGGGCGAACTATAGAGCCAAAAAAAGAGAGAAGCGGTCGGCCGGATCTCGCCTGGCAAGGAAGACTCTGTTCGAAGGCGTTGAGTCGCCTGGCCCTTGATCGGACCGGTTCGCTGCGCCCAAAGAGCGTCAGCAGTAGCGAACCGCAGGCTGGAACGATGCTCTCCAGTCGCCGCGTCCTCAATCGGCGCGTTGGCCGCTGTGCGAAGGCGTGCGATCTGTCCGATGATGCCACGTGTGTCCATGTCTCTGGTTGCTCCTTTCATACCGTTACTACGGCAGTCTGACAATGTAGTTCGCATACGAACTATTGTCAAGGGTGTTTTTTTCTTTTTTTGGGCGCTGGGGGCAGGGACTGGCGGGGTCATCGCTCGATCGCGGTGGTCGAGGCCGTGATCGGCTGGGAGGAAGTGTCTGTGTTGCAGCCGTCCGTCGAGAGGCGCAACGGCCGTGTATTCTGTTGTGATCGATGAGGTGTTGAGGCGACGGCCGGACCCACGGTTGCACGCGGCGAACGGACCAATTTCCATTTGACACGTTCGTAACAAAATCCTAAGATGCGACATTTACTACCATGAGCATAGCTGGTAGCCGTGTAACCTTCGGTGGTCAAACGGTGCGGAAATACCATGTGGGCTCGCAGGCGGTTGGCGCCGCACGTCCCGTCAATGCTCGAAAAACCCCGGTGGTGGGGGTGTTTCTCTTTTTTGGGGAAGACGGTTTATGAGTGACTACATCGTTCTCGTCAAGCAGGTTCCTGACGTCTCGCAAATCACCGACAACGCCTTCGACCCCGAGACGGGTACGTTGGTCCGGGCCCGCTTGGCCAGTGTCATCAATGAATTGGACGCCCAGGCCCTGGGCTTTGCCCAGTACATGAAGAAGATCAGCGGCGACAAGAAGGCCCGCATCGTGGCGCTAACGATGGGCCCGCCCATGGCCGAGGAGGTGCTGCGTTACAGCCTGGCCCGGGCGGCCGATCAGGTCGTGCTCCTGACGGACCGGGCCCTGGGCGGCGCCGATACCTGGGCGACGGCCAATCCGCTGGCCTACGCGATTCGCCGGATCGTCAAGGAGGTCCTCAAGTGCGGCGACGACTACTTCGTGGTCGCCGGCATGCAGTCGGTCGATGGTGACACGGCCCAGGTGCCGGGCCAGATCGCCGAGGAACTGGAAGTGCCCTGTATCGCGTATGCTACCGAGGCGGCTTACCAGAAGAAACGCTTCGAGTTCACCCGCATCATCAGCGGCGGCAGCCAGGTCGTGGCCACCAAGAAGATGCCGGCCGTCATTACGGTGGCCAAATATGAATACCCGCTTTTCGCCACCTTCGCGGCCACCCGCTGGGGCAACACCGCCGACGTGATCAAGTGGGGCGCTGACGATATCAAGGCTACCCACACCGGGGCCAAGGGCTCCAAGACGGCTGTGATTCGCGTCTTCCCGCCGGGCAAGAGCACGCGCAAGTGTGAGGAGGTCAAAGACCCCAAGGCGCTTGCCAAGATCATCGTCGAGAGTTTCAAGAGCAGTAATGGCGACGGCGCCGGGGCCGGTGAGGAGCAGGGCGCCTATCAGTTGCCCACGCGGCGCAAGAGCCTGCTGGAGCGGCCGACCGAGGCGACCAAGAAAGAGCAGGACGATTACGACAAGCTGGCGGCCATTCTCAAAGAGATGAACATCACGGACGTCAAGAAGATTGATGACGCCGCCAAAGAGAAGATCCTGGAGAAGGCCGAGGGCGCGTTCCACAAGAAGGCCCTGGGCGATATGATCGAAGGCTTCAAGCTTTCCGAGCCGGCCTTCCAGGGCGAAGTCTGGGTGGTGGCCGAACACAGCGGTGATGGCGTTGTCCACCCGGCGACCTTCGAACTGACGGGCAAGGCCCGCGAACTGGCCGACTCGCTGGAGACAAAGGTTGGCGTCTGCATCGCGGGCGACAACGTGGCGCATATGGCCGAGGAATTGATCGCTGCCGGTGCCGACAACATTTATGCCATCGAGCACGAGCTGCTCAAGGAATTCGACCCCACGGCGTATCGCAAGGTAGTCTCCGACGCGATCGACAAGTACGTGCCGCAGATTGTTCTCTATGCGGCCACCCCGCAAGGCCGCATGCTGGCCCCGATGGTGTCGTACAAGACCCACTGCGGCCTGACGGCCGACTGCACCGGGCTCGACATTCGCGACAGCTCCCGTAAGGGTGACATCGGCCTGCTGCTCCAGACGCGACCGGCCCTGGGCGGTAATGTCATGGCGACCATTCGCACGAAGAACTCCAAGAGCCAGATGGCCACGGCCCGGCCCGGCGTCATGAAACGCATCCCGGCCGATCCCAAACGCAAGGGCAAAGTCATCAACCACAAGGTCGAGCTGACGGCCGACGATGTCAGCCTGGAGATCATCAACACCGAACTCGGCAGCGGCGAGGTCAACTTCGGTGCCGAGGCGATCGTCGCCGGCGGCAAGGGCATGCAAAGCCGGGACAATTTCCAGAAGTTGCTCGAGTCTCTCTGTGGCGGTCTGACCAAGAAGCTGGACACCCAGGTCGAACAGGGGGCCTCGCGTGCGGCCGTCGAGCAGGGCTTCATCGAGCGGGTCCACCAGGTGGGCCAGACGGGGACCGCCGTCGGTCCCAAGCTCTACGTGGCCCTGGGCATCTCGGGCGCCATCCAGCACATGATCGGCGTGGCCAACACCGAGACGATCGTCGCGATTAACAGCGACCCGAACGCACCGATCTTCAAGCAGTGCGATTACTATATTGTCGGAACCGCCGAAGATGTGATCCCGGAGCTGGTGCAGGCGCTCGACAACGTGTGAAACGCCATAGGTCCCTTGGTCTGATCCGACCTGTTTCCTATTGATTGAGGAATGGAAAGTGCCGAACAACAACGAATACAACAAGGTGTCGGTTTTGGTGGTGGGTGCCGGCCCGGCCGGTTTGGCCACGGCGATTCAACTGAAGGTTCTCAAGCCGGACATCGACGTTTGCGTTATCGATAAGGCCCTCGATCTGGGCAATCACAATCTGTCGGGTGCCGTGCTCGAGCCGGAGCCGTTTCACGCGCTGCTGGATGCGGCCAAACCCGACTGGCGCGATACCGACGAGGCCAAGGACGTGCTGGCCAATATCATCGACAAGGACGATATCATGTTCTTCCTCGGCAAGAACATGGCCTTCAATATCTACAAGATGCTGAAGCTGGCCGGCAAGTTTGGCGTAGGTTGGGGTCAGATGATCCACCACGGCGACTACTCCGTCTCCATTAGCAAGCTCACCAAGTGGATGGGCAACATTGCCAAGGAGTTGGGCGTCGAAGTGATGACCGGATTCGCCGCCGACCACGTCGTTTACGATGGGACCGGCCTGGCCCAGGGCGTCAAGCTGATCGACCAAGGCATCGACAAGGAAGGCGAGAAGCAGCCCAACTTCGTCGAAGGCGAGATGATCGAGGCCAAGTACGTCGTGCTGGCCGAAGGCTGTGACGGCCTGGTCACCGAGCGCTTCGTCGAGCAGGCGGGCCTGACGCGTCAGTCGACGCAACTTTATTCGCTCGGCGTCAAGGAATTGATCAAGGTCACGCCGGAGCAGTATGCGAAGTTCACGCCGGGCCGCGTGGTCCACGCCATGGGCTATCCGATCTGGACGCCCGTCATGGGGCCGGGCATGTTCGGCGGCGGCATCGTCTACGCCGGCGCCCAGGACCATCTGTCCGTCGGCATGATTGTCGGCCTGGACTGGAAGTATCGCAACTTCAACGCCCAGGACGCTCTGGTGCGTTTCAAAGAGCACAGCTTCGTCAAGCCGTTCATCGAGGGCGGCACCGTCGTCGAAGCCGGCGCCAAGATGATTCCCGAAGGTGGCTACTACGCCATTCCGCGTGATCCCGAGACCCAGAGCATCGGCAAGGCCAACGTCATGATCCTGGGTGACAGCGCCGGGTTCGTGAATATGCTCAAGATCAAGGGTCTGCACAACGCCATCGACTCGGGCATCCAGGCCGCCAAGGCCATCACCATTACCGAGAACGATCCGAAGCGGGCGGCTCTCGAATACACCACGCTCATCAACGGCTCCAACGTGGCCAAGGAAATGGAATCGGCCAAGAACTCGCGGCACACCATCGCCAAGTTCGGCCCGCTCCAGGGGATGCCCCTGTCAGTGCTAGGCAGTTGGCTGCCGAAGTTTGAAGTAGAGCCCGATTACGAGATGATGAGGACGGCGCCGTATCGGCTCAAACCCCATCAGAATTTCGACAAGGACACGTTCACCGCGGTCGCGGCCACGGAGCATCGTGAGGAACAGCCTTCGCACTTGCACATTGTCGACCCGACGATTTGCGAAACGAAGTGTACTCCGGTCTACGGCAGCCCGTGTATTACGTTCTGTCCGGCCGGCGTCTACGAGACGATCCACGATGAGGTCAAGGCCGCCAACCCCTCGAACTGCCTGCACTGCAAGACCTGCCAGCGCAAGTGCCCGTTCGACAATATCCGCTGGGTCGCCCCCGAAGGCGGCGGCGGACCCCGCTACAAACGCATGTAATCTCTACGTCTGACAATGAAACGCAACGGGCGAGGCCATCAAAAGCCTCGCCCGTGTGTTATATCGTCGTCTCACGCGCAGGGCCTGCGCACGGTTCTATTCCTTGGCACCGCTCTTCCTCAGAAGGCTGAGGATCGCCGCACGATTTCGGCGAGTGCGTTGCTTAGCCAACGCTAGTGGGGTCTCCCCTTCCTCGGTCTCGGCGTTGACCTCCGCACCTTCTCGGATGAGCAGTTCCACCGTACCGACATGTCCGTTTCGACATGCTATATGGAGAGGGGTGTGGTCCCTATATTGTCTGCTGTTCACCTCGGCACCCTTCGCAATCAGTAGCTTTACCACCTCCTCGTGCCCCTCGTACGACGCCCAATACAAAGGCGTGCCTCCATTCTTGGCTTGGGTATTTACGCTGGCGCCTGCAGCAATCAGTACTTCAGCCGTCCTCTTCTGACCGGCGTGACACGCAGCGTGCAGGGCCGTGAAACCGCGATTGTCCTTCGCATTCACGTCGGCCTTGTACGCCACAAGAAGGTCAACAACGGCCTGTTGACCGCCACAGGTCGCGCAGAGCAATGGACAATAGCCGCATATGTCGCGTTCATTGATGTCGGCACCTTCGGCGAGAAGTTTCTTGACTTTCTCCAATTCTCCGAAGAAAGCGGCGATGTTCAACGGTGTCGACGGCAAGCCCTTCTCAAAGAGGGATCGAACCATTTCCTTCTGATCGTTGATCATCGCTCGATGCAAGGCTGTCTCACCATCCCGTTTGGCGTTTATGTCTGCACCATTTGCGATCAATAGTGAGACCATATCTTCGTGTCCTGCGGCGGCGGCTCTGTGCAGAGGCGTGTCCTCATAGTCGTTTCTTCCGTCAGCATCTGCTCCCCCTGCGAGAAGCAGCTTGACGACATTGGCATTGCCACGATGAGCCGCCTCACTCAACGCTGTGTTACCCCATCGATTCCTGTGTTCGATCTCAGCGCCTTTCGACAGAAGCAGTTCGACGATGCTTCGGTGTCCGTAGTAAGCTGCGATTCCCAACGGCTTGGCCCCCCACAGGACATCCACTGCGTTGACATCTACACCTTTGTCGACGAGGAAACGGGCGATTTCCCCATGGCCATGCCGACACGCAATGTGCAGAGGTGTTCGACCGTCTTCGTCGCTTGAGTCAACAGGAACCCCTTCAGAAACAAGCCGCTTGACTACATCAAGATCGCCAGAAGAGACCGCCCCATGCAGCGTCACTTTGGCCCCGTGCCTGAGGAGGGCATCGACGATCTCTGTGTGGTTCTTGTTCTTCGCCTCCTCCAGGGCTGTGCGACCGTTGTACTTGTCCTTGAGGTTCACATCCGCGCCCCTGGCGAGCAGCAGTTCAACGATGGCCGTATGCCCGTTAACGGCGGCCCCAACCAACGGCGTTCCGATGTTGATATCAGCACCCTTGGCAAGCAGAAACTCGACCATGTCTTTCTGACCCTTGATGGCCGCAAAGCTCAAGGGCGTACCGCCCAGGCGAAACTGGGCGTTGATGTCTGCTCCCCTGGTAACCAATAATTCCACTAACGACTCGTGCCCCTCATAGACAGCCCTGTGCAGCGGGGTCCACCCGGAATCACTCTTGGCGTTGATATCAGCGCCTTCGGCAATGAGGCGTTTGACCTCATCGACATCACCTAAGCAGGCCGCTCCGTGCAAGGTCCCCTTGACCCCATGCGCGCGGAGGATGTTCACGATTTCGGTGTTCTCACGCCGCTTGGCCTCATCCAGGGGAGTAAGACCACTGGGGCTGGCTTCAGTGTTTGCCCCGTTTGCGACCAGTAACTCCACCGCGGCCTTGTCGTCCATACGGATGGCCCGGCCTAGCGGAGTCTGCCCGTTAGCATTCTTGGCGTTGACATCAGCACCGTTGGCAACGAGCAGGCGAACAACCTCGGCATGACCGTGCTGTAATGCATATGTTAGCGGTGTATTACCCGCACTGGCTTTTGCATTGACATCGGCCCCCTTATTGACAAGGAATGTTGCTACCTCCAGATCCCCCACACGACACGCTTTGTGCAGCGCATTCTGTCTATTGTTCGTATTGATGGCTGCGCCCTTTGAGACGAGCAGTTCGATAACAGGCATTGCGTTTGCACTGTATAGAGGGGTAAGAAACCCAACCGTTGCATTAATCTCTGCTCCATGTGCAATGAGATATTCAGCCATCGCCGTCGAGTCCTGAAGGACCGCCCAATGCAACGGCATGAATCCTGCACTGTCCTTTACATTGACATCCGCTCCGCTGGAAATATGGCTTTTCACTGCCTCTAAATCTCCCCTATAGGCAGCCAGGTAGATCGTGTCGGGTTGCTTTGTTTTGTTCAGGAACACTTCCAGCATTTTATTGTCTCTGGGATCAAAGAACGCGGCATAGTGCAATGGTATCCAGCCAGCGGAATCCTTGACATCAGTCTTGGCTCCGGCATCGAGAAGGGCCTCGACCATACCCGTGGACGACATCCAAATCGCGTTGTTCAGAGGTTGCGAATCCTGTGGCCCCTTGTTCACATCAACCCCACCCTTTATGAGCGCCTTGACGGTTTCTTCTCCGTTTTGACTGTAGATCGCCGAAACGAGTGCCGTATTTCCGTCTACATCGACGACATTGACGTTTGCCCCTTTTGCAAGTAGTGCTTTCACGATCTCTACGTGCCCATTGCTTGCCGCCAGATGTAGAGGAGTCTCTGCTTTCTCCCCCTGCGCCATGTTTACATCAGCACCTTGGTTGATAAGGCGATTGACTTCGGCCAGATCCCCGGCCCTGATTGCCTGATGGAGTGACTTAACGAGATCGTCTTTCGACTCATTGGCTGTTTCAGCCGGGCCTTCCGCTTGTGCCCGTGCGGTGAGGACCAGGGCTGTTGGGGCCGATAGCAGCATGATCAGCGTCACAGTGGCGGCCGTCACGAGGTTCGGTCGTTTGTAGAATGCTCTGCCAGGTCGCATCATGGTTCTGATCCTTTCCTCAATGTTCTTGACCGGTCCGGCGATGGCGAGCGACGGGACCGGGCGGATCGATTCCTGCTCCTGGATCAGGGTGTTGATAATCGCGGTGCTGTATTCCTTGGCCTGCGCGCCCAGGTGAGCGATGGCCATCTCATCGCAGCGCTTCTCGCGTTCTGCCCGGATGCGTTTGTTGGCCCACCAGACAAGAGGGTGAAACCAGTCGACCGCCGGAGACAGCGGCGGCATCGCCGGAGCGGACATGGACCGTGCCGACACGGGGCTTTCAATTTCCGATGGCGCGGCGACCGCTGCGGCGGTTTGCATCATGGGTTCGGGCAGCACAGGCAACGGCACGTTCACCACGGGAGGCACGAGACATTTTGCCAGAACCACGAGCCAAAGCAAGTACCGCACGTGCGCGCTTCGGTGCTGCAGGGCCCATGAGATCAGGGCGATGGTAACCACGAGCACGCCGATTTGCCAACTTTGGGCTTGCAGGTAATCGGTGATTCGATTCAGCATGGCGTCCATAGGTCATCCCTTCAGTCGTTGGTTGGGCGACTACTTGTCAACCAGACGCTTGAGTTCTTCTATTTCGTCGGCGCTAATCTTGCCGTGTTCGGCTAGATAGTGCATCAAGGGGATCGGGTCGCCGCCAAAGAGGCGATTGAGGAAATCGTTAACCGATCGTTTGATCACGTCTTCCCGCTTGGCGGCCGGGTAGAACACGTGGGCCTTACCCTCGACGTCGTGTTTGAGATAGCCCTTCTTCTCCAGACGCCGCAACAGAGTCTGGACGGTGGCGTAGGCGATGGTTCTGTCCGGTGGCAGATGGTCGCAAACGCCTTGAACGGTCGCACGTTTGAGTTGCCAGATAAGCCGGAGGATTTCCGTTTCGGCCGGGCTCACGGCAGGTAGCTTGCATCTTGTCATGGCAAACCTACTTTTACAAATGTACAATAAGTGTATCGTACACTTGTACAACATATCAACAGGGAAAACAAAAAAAATCTCGGCTTGTTCTACCAGCCTCGTTGGGCGGGGGCGGTTGTTCTTCCGGAACTGACGGCCTCGCTTGAATCCTGGCTGCTCCGGCCGTACAATCGTCCCGACGTGTTCGGGCCGAAGGTTTTGAGAATGACCTCCGAAGAAGGGCAGGGGACGTATGAAAACCAACCGCAGACGATTCCTCACGAGTACACTGGCCGGCGGCGCGGCGACCGTGGCGGCGCCCTTGTTGTCGCATGGCGCTCACGCTACGAGTTCGGATCTGCCCGCGGCCTTGAATGCGAGATACCGCGCGCTCGATCAGATTCTCAGGCAGCCCGTTCTCAAGAGGGAGCTATTCACCAGCCCGGTCATCATCGAAACACTGGAATTGCTGCGCTACGAGGGCAACTTCCTCTGCCGGGTTCGGTCAAAGGACGGAGCGGAAGGGATTTCGGTGGCTCACGGCGATATGCGCACGCTCTTTCCGATCTTCGTCCATCGCCTCCAGCCGTTCTTTGTCGGCAAAGATGCGCGGGATTTGGATCTGCTGCTGGAGAAAATCTATATCTACAGTCTGAACTTCCGGCTGAGTGGCCTGGCCCTCGGTATCCCGCTGGCCACCATCGAATTCGCGATCCTCGACATGCTGGGCCATATCGCCAACAAGCCCATGGGGCAGTTGATCGGAGACCTCCAGCATCCGCATGTCCCGGTCTATCAGGCGACCGAGTACCGCGAAAAGCCGGTGGAAGAGTCGCTGGAACTGATCAAGCGGGACGTTGCGCGGGACAATGCTCACGCTGTCAAGATCAAGGTGGGCGGCCTGATGTTCATGACGAAGGACCACACGGCGGTCGCGCCTCCGGGTCGGACCGAACGCATGATCCCGCTGATCCGCGAGACCTTCGGCGATGACATGGCGCTTTATGCCGATGCGAACGGTTTCTATTCGGTCGAGGCGGCCATCCGCGTCGGACGTCTGCTGGAAGAATACCGTTACGGCTTCTTCGAAGAGCCGGTGATGTTCGACTGGTACGAAGAGACGAAACAGGTGGCCGATGCGCTGAAGATCCCGGTCGCGGGGGGCGAGCAGGAATACAGCCTGCACGGCTTCCGCTGGCTGATCGCCAACGACGGCCTCGAGATTGTCCAGCCGGACAATTACTATTTCGGCGGCATGATTCGCTCGATGCAGGTGGCTCGCATGGCCCAAGCCTTTGGCAAGACCTGCACGCCGCACATGTCCGGCGGGGGGCTCGGATTTCTCTACATGATGCACTTCGTCTCGGTCCTGCCCAACGCCTGCCCTCACCACGAATTCAAGGGCTTCGGCACAAGCGTGCAGTTCGAGTGCAAGACCTCGCCGCTGGCCGTCGAGAATGGCACGGTCAAAGTCCCCACCAACCCGGGATTGGGCGTCGAGATCGACCCGGACTACATCAAGCGCCACCGGCCGGTAGAAGTCTAGCGGCCTCCAGTATCCGGTGCAGAAAGGCAACGGGCAAGGCCCTCCACCGCCTCGCCCGTCTTTGTTGGCCTGATGTGTCCGTAGCCTTCTTGGCCCGGCTCAGATCATAGCTTGTCCGTGTCTCTCAGGTCGAAGTCGAGCGTCGCTGCCTCGCCTGCCTTGAGCGTCAATGGTTGGGATTGCTGGCGCTCGATCGTGCAGCCGCCGTACCAGGGATGCTCAAGGGCGGTGACCGTGTATTGGCCCGGAGCGATCCCGGTAATGCTATAGGTCGCCGTGTCGTCGGTTTCCTGCACGATCCTTCCCGACCGGATGACGTAGCGACTGTCCATCGTCTGCGCTTCATAGGCGGGTGTCTGCTCGATCGGCTCGGCATCAGGGTTGCGGAGCAGAACGAACCACTGACGGTCACTGTAATGGGGCTTGACCTGCCACGGAGTTCTGTATTGGCGGGGCCGGCCCAGGATCTTGCCCCGTAGCGAACAGGTTCCCTGAGGGGGAGCGGCCATGTCGATCGTGGCCGTCTCGTCGCCGGCGATCGTGACCTCGGCTTGGGAAACGAAGATATTGGGTCCATTGGCTTGTTTGACGGCGCTGAGACGGTATTTCCCCGGAGGAATGCCGTCGATGGTGTATTCCTCCGGAGGGTATTGATAGATGGTTCCGTGGATGTACACACCCGGGGTCTCGATGCGCTCGAAGTTCAAGGCATAACATTCGGCGAGTGTACCGGTGATCCGGGCCTGTCCCAACTTCGGGCGAAAGCGCAACGTGTACATCCCCGGCCGGCGCAAATCGATCACGAGCGCTTCGCCATACATCCAGAAGTTGTCCGGGTTCTTCCCGCCGTCGCGTCGGTAGCGCAGGGTATACCGGTCTGGCTTGACGATCTTCTTCCACGTCTCTCGGTCCGGGAAGTCGCGGCGCACGTGAATGGTTCCCACGGAGTCGCCCGTCGAGGAGAACAACTCGAAATCGTAATTCTCCTTCTTCCAGGTCTTGTCCTGCGGATCCCTGGGGCGGGGGCGCACTTCCAGCGAGGCCAGGTCACTGGCCATGTTGGACAGCCAGGTTCGAGCGGTGCCATCGTTTCGCATACCATCATCGTAGTCCAGCGACCATCCCTCCGGCAATATCCCGCTTGACTTCTCATTAGAAACGATGTCGTTCGGCGGCTGGGGTGGTTTCTCCGCTTCGGTTCTCGTGGTCACGGCGAAGGTCATGGGAATGGTCACTAATGCGACCAATCCCACGGCAGCGGCGGTCGTGTAGCTAAGTCGCCGGTAGCATCTTTTTCCCGGTCTCAACATGGTCTTGATCCTTTCCTCAAGGTTCTTCGCCGGCCCGGCCACGGCCAACGAAGGAACGGGCCGGGCCGACGTCTCCGCACTCGCCAAGGTCTCCACCACCGCATTGCAGTAGTCGCGCGCCTCGGTCCCCAACAAGGCCACAGCCATTTCGTCGCAGCATTTCTCCCGTTCGCGCCGGATCTGGCGATTGGCCCACCACACGAAGGGATGGAACCAGAACAGCCCCTGGGCGAAGGTCTGAAGCAGGTTCACCGCCGCGTCGCAGCGCACGACGTGATTCAGTTCGTGGGCCAGCACGTGACGCCGAGGGTCCGCATCGAGGGTCTCCAGGAAGCGGCGCGGGATGTAGATACTGCCGCGCCACAGGCCCCAGACGAAGGGCTGTCCGAAACCGTCCACGATCCAGATGCGCGGCCAACGGACCACGCCACAGGCCGAGAGACTGTCGCGGATATTTCGCTGCACGTCATCGGGGAGCACCTGCCTGTGCTTGCGCAGCCAGCGGTGCCCACGCCAGCCCCTGAGCAGATTCAACAGGAGATAGCCACCTGCCCCAGCGCCCCACAGCAATCCAGCCCAGGTGGTCAGACGCAACGGTTCTGGCCTCGCCCGATGTGCGTTTGCCGCGACCGTCCGTCCGTTTGGCTCTGCGTCTTGCTCTCGGGGTGGCACCGGCGCGTCGCGGCCCTCGACCGATGGGATTTCTGTCGGCTCGACGAATGGCGTCGCCGGTGCTTCGGCAGAGGCCGTGGTTTGGGGCAGGACCTTCAGAGGCACCGCGCAGAAGGGTGGCACGAGACATTTCGCCAGGACGATGAGCCAGAGTAGATAGCGCACGTGGGCGGTTCGGTGTCGCAGGGCCCATGCCGCTACGGCGACCGCCAGCGTCAGAGCGGCGATTTGCCCACTCTGTCCGGCCAGATAGCGAACCAATTCGGTCAGATAGACGTCCATTGCATCGCCTCCGCAACCAAGTACGATCTACGCGTTGTCGATGAGCTTCCGCAACTCCTCCAGGTCCTCGGCATCCACGTGGCCGTCTTCAGCCAGGAATTGCATCAGAGGCCGCGGATCGCCGCCGAAGAGCCGGTCGAGGAAGTCGAGCACGGTCCGTTTGACGACTTGCTCGCGTTTGATCGCCGGGGAGAAGACGTGGGCCTTGCCGTCGGTCCGATGCTTGAGATAGCCCTTCTCCTCGAGTCGCCGCAGCAAGGTTTGGACGGTCTTGTAGGCGATCTTGCGCTTGGCTGGCAGGGCGTCGCAGATTCCCTGGACGGTCGCTTCCTCCAGTTGCCAAACCAGCCGCAGGATTTCAGTCTCGGCCGGACTCATGGCACGCAGATGCTTGGGGCTCATGGCTATCTCCTCTTACAAGTGTCAGATATTATTATCCTACAAACGTAAGACATGTCAATGGGAAAAATCAAAAAAATCTCCGCCCGGAGGTCAAACTCATCTTCCGGCCCGCCAAGAGGCAGCCGGTGGGTGTCAATTGTGACTTGCCTCTTGCTATTTTCCAGACCCGTGCGCTAGATACTAAGAGTTCCGCCAATGCAAGACATGGCCACGGAAGGAGTGAAAGATGGTCTTCCATTGCTTCTCGATACGACGATGTCGAACACGCCGGCCGGCGGGATCCCTCGAACTAACCAAAGTCAATAGCAGATCTTGCGCCCTGCTAACACGTCGGGGGCAGAATACGTCGAATTTTGAAGCCCCCGTGCTCGTCTGCTCGGGATAGGCGGGCGGTCACCGCGGTTGGCAACGGAGGACAGAGGCAACGGTGCGGAATGGATGAGGAGTGGACAGATGGAGTGGTCTGCCGATACAGGCCGGGTCCACGACATTTCACCGGGGGAGTCTTACGATCTCCACATTGAAAGGGGCATCGCCATGACCAGGAAAATGACCCGTTTGATCTATCTCGTGTTGGTGGTTGCTTTGCTGAGTGCTGACAGCGTCTCCGGCGGCATTGTGATCGAGCGCCGCATCAGCAGCGGAACCGATGATGTCGAAGAGAGGGCCGATGGCTCGATCGACGTGACCAGCAGCGACCTGGAAATGCCCTATGAGAACTCCGGCCTGGCCAGTCCCCAGATCATCGGGTTGCGCTTCCAGGACATAGCTGTCGCTCCGGATGCCATCATCACGGCTGCCTGGCTGCAATTCGAGGTGGATGAAACCAAAGACGATCAGCCCGTGAATCTGCTCATCGAGGGCGAGCTCGATCCGAATCCGGTGACCTTCAGTGACGAAATCAACAGCGTGACCAGCCGGCCGAGAACGGTGGCCAACGCCACCTGGGGCGTGCCCGTGTGGCCCGAGGTCAGTGCCCAGGGACCGGACCAGCGCAGTGCCGACCTGACCCCCGTCATTCAGGAGATCATCGGCCAGGAGGGCTGGGCCAGCGGCAATGCTCTGGTCTTGATTCTCAGCGACGATCCCGACAATCCCTCGCAAGGCGTGCGGACCGCGGAATCTTACTCGCTGCCCAGCGGAGCGCCGCTGCTGCACATCGAGATTTTCGGCACCGCCGCGACCAACCCGGTGCCGGGCGATGGCGCCGTTGGTGTCACGCCGACGGTTCTGGCGTGGACACCCGGGGATACGGCCACGTCACACGAGGTATATTTCGGTACGAGCACCACCCTCGGTCCGGATGATTTCCAGGGGCGTCAGGAGGAGGCTACGTTCATGGTGGACGGGCCCCTCGTGGCAGGGGAGACGTACTATTGGCGCATCGACGAGGTCGAAGCCGATGGGGTCACCATGCACAGCGGCGCCACCTGGAGCTTCACGGTCGCCACGGTTGCGGCCTCCAGCCCGCTGCCGCCGCACGGCGCCAAGTGGATCGACGTCGAAGCCGATCTGGTCTGGACCGCGGGTCTCGGTGCCGTGACGCATGAGGTTTACTTCGGCACGGATCGTGCGGCGGTGGTGGAGGGGACGGGCGAAACCTTCAAGGGCATCCAGGAAGACATCAGCTTCGATCCGGGAACGCTGGGGGAGAACACCACCTACTACTGGCGCGTCGACGAGATCGAGGCCGATGGGATCACCCGGCACGCCGGCGAGGTCTGGCGGTTTGGCACGGCCGGCCCGGGCGGCGGCATCAAGGGCCAGTACTATCACTACAGCGGGACCACGCCCCCGAACCCGCCGGAAGCGGCCTTCGAGGAACTGGTTATGACCCGGGTCGATCCGCAAATCGATTTCGAATGGAGCGAGGCGCCCGAAGCCGGCATGAACGCCGACCGCTTCGCCGTCAAATGGACCGGCGAGTTGGAAGTGGCCTTCTCCGAGCCCTACCAGTTCATTACGACCACCGACGACGGGCTCAAGTTGTGGATCGATGGCCGCCTGGTGATCGACAACTGGACCCTGCACGGCACGACGGTCGATACGAGCGCTCCCATCGAGTTGAAGGCCGGTCCGGGGCACACGCTGGAGATGTGGTGGTTCGAGAATACCAGCGGGGCGGTTGCCCAACTGAGTTGGGAGAGCCCGTCGACGCCGCAACAGCCGATCCCGCAAGGCGCTCTGTCGGAGCCGCTGCGGGCCTGGCCGCTCTATCCGCTCAATCGCATGGCCAATGTGGGCCAGACCACGCGCTTGCGTTGGGTCGCCGGCGACAAGGCCGCTACGCACGATGTATTCGTGGGCGAGGACGTCGCCAGTGTCACGGGCGCCGACACCGCGACGGCCGGCATCTATCGCGGGCGGCAGGCAGGGGACGCCACCACTTACGATCCCGGAACACTCGCCGCTAACACGACCTACTATTGGCGCGTTGACGAGATCGATGAAGCCGATCCCAACAGTCCCTGGACAGGCTGGGTTTGGAGTTTCACCACGGCCGACTACCTCGTGCTCGACGATTTCGAACGCTACACCGATGACCAGGACGCGGAACAGACCATCTTCGATACCTGGATCGACGGGTGGACCAACGAGACCGGCTCGCTCGTCGGCCATCTGGATGCGCCGTTCACCGAGCAAACGATCGTTCATACCGGCCGGCAATCCATGCCCCTTGGCTACGACAACAGCAATCCGCCGCACTATTCCCAGGCTGAGCGGGTCTGGGCGACGCCGCAGGATTGGACAGCCCGCGAAGGGACGCGGTTCACGTTGTACGTTCGGGGCAGCGCCGACAATGCCGAGGATGATCTCTACGTCCTGGTCGAGGACGCCGCGGGCAATGCCGCCATCGGTGTCCACCCTGGAGCGACGCTCGTTACGGAGTGGACGAAGTGGAGCCTGCCGCTGGTGGGGCTCGCGGTGGCCGGCGTCGATGCCACCGCGATCGCGAAGCTCAGCCTGGGTGTTGGCGACCCGAGCAACCCTGTCGCCGGAGGGTCCGGGCAGATGTTCATCGACGATATCCGCGTCGACGGGATGGGGCTGATCAACGGGGCGAGCCAATGGTCCAGTGCGTCAACGCCGGGGGTCGCGCCGGTTAGTCCGTGATCTCCAGATCCGCGAGATATATAGCTGTGATGGTTTTCCCGTCGGGGTCCTTTTCGTGGGAGGAGTACCACGACACGAGGGCGCGGGTCGGGCTCAGTTCGACGAAACCGGGGTAGGAGTTGTCGCCGCCGCTGGGCAGCCGGGCGAATTCATGCAACGTCTCGCCCATGAGCCAGCAGAGCGACGTTTGGTACTTGCCGTCGTCGAGGGCTCGGCGCCCGCCAACGACGTAGCGGCCGGCCCAGCGCGTCAGCAGGGGACCGCCGATGTAGCGATCGAGTTCGGTGCGCTGCCACTGTGTGTAGGGTTTCTGCGCTTTCAGCAGTTGGGCGTGGTCCCGTCCGCGGCGGCCGATGGCAATGATGCTTCCGTCCGACTCGAATTGAAACGCGGTCTCGTCGCCCCGGACCTCCTGGAAGAGACTTCGCGTGCGCCAGATCAGGCCGTCCTCGCTTTCGAGCAGGGCCGACTCGACCATCGAACCTTCGCCCCGTGGCGGGATCGCGAACGCCTTCTTACGTCGGCCGCATAGATACGCCTTGCCACCGAACGTGTTGGCCCGCCAGATGTAGTGGCCGAATGTGCCTTCCAGCATGATAGGGCTGTGCCACGTCGTCCCGTCTGCGGACCACGCGGCGTAACCGAGATGCTGGTTCAAATCGTAATCACCGCGCTTGGGTGACGTGTCGCCGCAATACCAGGTGCCCGTGTAGACGAAGAGCTTGTCCTGGAAAACGAGGAAATGCGGATCGCGTGTATCACGCTTCGGCACGCTGAAACGATGCACCTGCTCCCATTGCTGCGCATCGGTACTGGCCAGAATGATGATCGACGCGGAGGGATGCACCATGTGCCCATCCGGACAACTGCGAAACGCCAGATAGAACCTGCCCCCAAACCGCACCAGATCCGTAAACGCATTGTGCTCGCCGTTGTCAAACACCCGCCGCGCCTTGCTGACCTTCACGTTTGGCATCCGATCCGTGGATTGTGTCCGCACGGGCCAGAAGACCTGGTCGCCTCCCGTCTCGCCCTGACCCCATAGACTCGGCGTACCACCATCATCGTCAAAGTCTGCACCGACGCTATACAACACGAAAGCACTTTCCGTCCGTCGATAGAGCAGCGGTCCGTCGCTGTACGGATCTGCGGGGAGCGCCTCCAGGGAACCTGCGGAGACAAGCTGCGCTAGGTTCGCCGGGAACTTAGCCTTGTCATGGTTATAACGCAACAACGCCAAGGTCGTCAGCAGAGCGTCTCTGGTTACCAGGCAACGAAACGAGAGCGTAGATGCCCGCTCCACGGCCGGGGCCAACACAAGGAGCAGCAGATTTCCTTCCGTGAACGCCCGTATGTCCAATTCAAAATCAATTCCCTCTCCTCTCCATTCGAAAGGCGTTTTGCGAGCGATGGAATCATAGTGGGCATATCCCCGTCGCACCAAGTCTATCAACTGGTCCGGCGTGTGATACTGCAGTGCTTCGTGCACCTGTTCAGCCGGCATGTCCTTGCCCAGGAGAGCGGAAATCTGACGGGCTTGCTCCTGCGCCTCCTTTGTTGGCGCCACGGGGTGGTCACTCGGGTATCCGGCGTAGACCGATTGGATCGCATCCAACGCTGCCAACTTCTCGCCCGCAAAACCGACAAGGTAGTCTGCCCGGCTGGAAATTCTGGTGATTCCCTCTTGCAGCGATTCCATTTGACTGACGTCGATGTCTACCCTGGCGAGCATCTGGAAGGTCACTTCCAACGGATAACTCTGCATGACCAGCCCGGCGAGTTGTCCGGCCAGCAGTCGGCGTTGTTTCATGTGAGCGCCGAAGCGATAGCCCGTCAGGATATCGTCGATGGCGCGGCTGATATCTCCATCGGCCGCGTGGCACTTCGCGCGGAACATCAGAGCCCAAAATAGCTCGCGCATCTCAGCAGGATGATCGCCCGGCCCAATCTCAAAGATCCGTTGGCCTTTGTAGCGGAACGAGTATGCAGGCCTTCGTGTACCTTCCCGCAGGAGGGCCAGGGCCCGGGAATTCGCGCTGACCCACTCCCTCAGCGTCTGTTGCCTCTCGGCGGTCAGTTCGGTCGGCCAACGCTTCGTATCCTCCGCGTCAAGCGGAATTGGCGCTTTCGCGTAGGACCCAATGGCTCGCGCATACAACGGTGCCGCATTCAGAGCCTCATCCTGCTCCCTAGGGACGAGTGCATTCAGTTGAGCCAAGTAATCGACCGTCGTTGGCTCGGATGCCTCCGCCGATGGCGACCCTGCCATAGCAACGAGAAGCAACAGGACAAGTAGAAGCTTCGGTAGAGGCTGCTTGTGTGTCGGCTTCTGCGGTTGCCGATTGAGGTGAAAGGTGAAGGACCCTCTTGATTCCATGTTCAATCTCCCTCGAATCCCGGCACGTAATCGATGACGATGTTGTCTACAAGAATCCGGTTGTCTTTGCGCAGCAGCACGCCGTCCGCCGGTGTCACAACCGCCAGCGTCACCGAATCGGGCGGGATGGTGAATGAGGCGTGGCCCGCGACGTTGTTCAGCAGGAAGCCATTGGCGATGGCGTCGTAGACGTTCTTGTTTTCCGGGCCGAGGTCAATCTCGACGGTTTTGGGCTCGGGGTGGGGATTGTAGTAGAGGAAGGTGGGCCAGGCCGGAGCGGCGAAGTAATCCGTGGCCAGGCAATCGAGTTTCAGGATGCCGGGGATGTTGGTGGTTTCGATGATGCCGCCGAAGACACCAACGAACGACGAGCCGTACAGGCCGAAGTTCGTCTCGGCCCAGCCGCTGCCCTTGGAGTCCCCAGTGGCGAAGGGGGACTTGTCCCGGGTCGATACGATCCAGATATCGTCGATATAGAAGGCATCCGGCGTTTCATCGCCGCTCGTGCGATCCACATCTTCGACTTTCAGATAGATCGCGGTGCCCTGAACGTCGAGCTCCAGGCTCTGGCCTCTATCCTCCTGGGAATCGAAAACAAAGGCCTGGCTGTACGGTCCGTCCGGACGGGACGCGTACGAGATCTGGAAGGCCTCGTCGCCTTCGCACTTGCCGACGACGTTGAGTGTGTGATGGTCCGCCTCGGTCAGCGTCGCTTCCCAGATATGGATCAGACGATAGCTCTCGTCGGCAGCGTCCTCCTTGAGGACCTGATAGTTCCGGTTAGTGCCCATCGTTTCCGCCACGGTGCCGGACCGTACGTGGCCATGCACCGTCTGGAAATCGGTGGTGACGCGGTCGATCTCGGTAAAGGTTCGGCGCAATCCCTCATAGGCGATGCAGGAAGTGGGATCGCAGCGCTTCGCCCAGTCGGCATCGCTCTGCTGATCCTCGGGCAAGCCGTCGGTATAGAACAACCGGGCGCTGTTGGCGGCGTTGAGCATCCACTTGCCGATCGCTCGCGCGAACCGCTCGTCATACCGAACCAGCGGAACCAGGGAACTGGCCTGCTCGAAGCTGTTCATGGCGAACGCATAGTCACCGGGCTGCGACACGACGCTGCCGATCAACCCGGCGCAGTCCAGGTTGCCCCATGGGCCGGCCGAGGCGCCCCATTTCCGCGAATTGCTCGCGTCGAAGCACCAGTTGATCAGCTTCTCGACGTCGTAGTTCGTTTGGTGCTCGGCGTTCATCCGCGCCGCCACATACGCCCCCAGGGGCAAGAGCACCTCATAGTAAGGACTCTCCTGCGCCTCTTCGAGAAACTGCATGCCCCACTGGGCGGCGGTGAGGTATTTCGGCTCGCCCGTCCTGACAAAGGCCATGTATTCGAGCCAGGCGATCGCGGCCGCGGCGTCCGCTTCCTTCCAAACGCTATTGTCGACCGGTTGCATGGCGATGAAGTCGAAGGCCGTGTGATCGAAGTTGGGAATCGTCCCCGTCCGGACCTTGCCACCCATCGCTACGCACGCATCGTACCAGCGCTCGGCCGTCAGGCGAAACTGCTGCTCCATCCCTTCGGTGTCCGGGTAGCGGTCGTAGATCCGGTAGAACAACACGCTCGGGAACAGCTCGTACCAGAACGAGCTTCCGGTTATATCCTTCGGATTGTTCAGGTAGAGATTCAGGCCGTAGCGATCGGTGAAATAGCCTGTGCAGAGCTGTACCCAATCACGACCGTTCTGATCGCTCTTGTCGATGCCGGCTGCCGTGGCGCCGCTGACGGCGCCGAGGCAGTTGATTGTCTCATAGCCCGCGCTGGCCCAGCCGACGTAGGTGTCCAACGCAAAGACCGGCGCGCCTGTGCTTCCCGGGGCCTCGTGCCACCGAATGACCGGGAGAAACTTGCCTTGTCGATCGAAGTCGAACACCAGGGCGTCGTAGTCACGCGCGACCTGGTTCCAGTCGCGCATCCGATAGGGTTGCGGCAGGTTCGGCATCTGCGCGACGCGGGGAATCTCGATCTGCCGGGTGGGTTCCGCCTGGCATCCGGTGTTGGCAGCAGCCAACAGCATGAGAACCGAAAGCAACGATCGAAGGAGCCTGGGCATAAGATCAATCCTCCTCGCTGACCGTGCGGGCCGGGTCATTGGCAAAAACCCCACTCTCGGCCAGCACGCGAACTTCGCGACGGTACCAGCGGTGGACGATGATCCCGCCCACCACGGCCAGGACCAGACAGAGACCTGTCTTGGCAAACTTCAACAGGATCGCATAGCCGATGGCCAGCGACAAGCCATAACACAGCAGGATGCCGCCAGTGACATCGAAGATGGTCGCCAGAGACAAGGCCTTGCCCGGCAGGTTGCGCGTCTCGCGGCTCAGTATCCCCCAGGCGCCGCCCGGCCGGACCTTGCGGTAGAAGGCGTCGAGCTTTTCCTTCGATACGGCCGGCGTCAGAAACGTCACGAGCAAGCTGAGCGGTACCACGATGGCGGTCAGTAACGCGATCTTGAACTCGAAAGGCATTTCAGGCCAGGGATACCCAAACAGGGCGAGATGCATTGTGTGTCCGCCCAGCGTGACAGAGGCCGGGACAAACGGATCGGTCAGCCCCAGGATCAAACCGAGAGCCAACGCTGTGATCTCGGTGTAGGCGTTGATGCGCCACCAGAACCAGCGCAGCACACTGACGATGCCACTGCCGACCATGATCAGCGCGAAGAATTCCCACACGGCTGAGACGGTCAGATCCTGCCAGGCCAGGAAGAGGGCGATGCCCACCCCGGCGGCCATCATCGCGACCACCACCAGCTTGGTTACGATCATGTAATGGCGCTGGCTCGCCTGCGGCCGGATGAAACGGCGGTACACGTCCGTCATCATGTAGGACGCGCCCCAGTTCAGATGCGTATCGACCGTCGACATGAATGCGGCCAGAAACGCGGTCACGAGCAGGCCCTTGAGTCCGGTCCCGAGGTATTCGTTCATCACCAACGGGTACGCGTGCGTGTCGTTGTAGGGATCGGTCAGCGTTGGAAAGAGCACGATCGACACGAGCGCCACCACCACCCAGATCCACGGCCGGCAACACTGGAAGATCGCATAGAACAGGGTCGCCAGCACCGAATGCCGCTCGTTCCGGCAGGCACTCATCCGCTGCATGTTGTAGCCACTGGCGTCGATCCACCAGAGCACGAGCAGATAGATCAGCAGCTTGGCCAGATCCTCGTCGAAACTCTTGAACTCGGGGAAGATCGCGAGCGTGCGCGGGCCGTACCCTTCGCTCGCGCGAATCGTCTCCAAGACGTGTTCCATCCCGCCGACCTTCACCACGGCGATCGCCGCCAGCGCGATCATACTGAAGGTGGCGATGAAGAACTGGACGCAGTCGGTCACCACCACGCCGTAGAAGCCGGAAAACGTCGCATAGACCAGAGCCACCGACGTGCAGATTCCGATCGCCACCCACTCGTCGATATTGGTCATTGTCGTGACGATGCTGCTCATGGCGAAAATGACCCAACTGATCGTGACCAGGTTCTGCACGATGCCCGAGAAGAACGCGCGGAAGCCACGCAGAAACGCCGCCGACTTGCCCTCGTACCGCAGCTCGTAGAACTCGGCGTCGGTGATGATCGCGGCCCGGCGCCACAGGCGCGAGAACAGGAAGATCCCCACGATCAACGCCAGCACCGCCACGAACACCCACCAGATGCGCTGCAGTCCGTCGTGGCGGGTGATCTCCGTGACCACCAGCGGTGTGTCGGAGGCAAAGCTGGTGGCGACCATGGAGATGGCGATCATCCACCAGGGAAAGGACCGGCCCCCCAGGAAGTAATCCTCCGAACTCTGCGATGCTCGCTTGGAGAAATAGATGCCCGTGCCCAAAGCGAACAGCAGGTAGAGCCCCACGATGGTGTAATCGAGATACCCCAAGGTTGCCTCCCTGCCTATTATCGATCGTTAATGGTGCCACGCATTGCCACGTCCTTCCGCAGGTTTCCCGACCGGGTCGCTGCGCTTCCAGCCGTCACGACATGGCGGCAGTATAAGCGATCCGGCCCACGGCCGAAAGCGTCGTCACGACGATCGCAGTGCTCCCGGCCGGGGATTTTCTGCTTGACACAGGGCATGGTGTTAGTAAACTAGAAAACCAAAGCGTCCGGTCCAGTCCGGGCCAAACAGCGATCCGTGGCAGAAGGGTATGACGCATGATCGAGCTCGGACGCGGCACAGGCGAGCGAAGTAACGTCTCCAGAGTCCCGGCAGCGGCCTGGGCACCGGCGCGGTCGTCATTCGCGCCAAACAAAGCCAATTTGTGCCCTTTTGGGACCAGAAACGAGGATTGGGTGGAGAAGCAACGCCCATCGAGCCCCAGGGGAAAGGACTGGGGGCAGTCGGGAGGCCGGGTGTCATCATCGGCGCCAAACAAAGCCAATTTTCCGCGTTCTTGGGCCAGAAACGAGGGTTGCGTGGAGAGACAAAGCCAATCGAAGCCAATTGCGACTCCGGATGGGCCGGAGGGACAGTCCTTGCAGAAGTCCCTTCCATCGCGTACAATCTTTGACCTATGGCTGGGCCGTACAGCGCAGAAGGACACCACGCCGTGCGGCTGGGCCATGCCTGGGGAAGAGTCCTTCGCCATGATCCCAAGGGGCAGAGTGAGCAAGTTCTGAGAAAGAGGTGTATATGAGCAAAAAGAAGAAAGCCAAACTGATCGTCGACGACCGTGAACTCGAACTCGACGTTATTGTCGGCAGCGAGGGGGAGCGCGCTGTCGATATCAGCAAGCTGCGGTCCGAGACCGGATACATCACCCTGGACCAGGGATACGGCAACACCGGAAGCTGCACCAGCAACATCACCTTCATCAACGGGGAAGAAGGTGTCTTGCGCTACCGGGGCTATACGATCGAGGACCTCTGCAAGCATTCCACCTTCACCGAGGTCTGTTATCTGCTCCTGCACAACCGGTTGCCCACCCTGGATCAACGGACCAAATTCTCGCGCCTGCTCAACGAGCATTCGCTGTTGCACGAAGACATGCGCCACCTTTACAACTTCTTCCCGCGCGACGCCCACCCGATGAATATTCTCGGCACGATGGTCAACGCCATGAGCAGTTTCTATCCCAATGTCGACCTGCTTTCGATGCGGGACAACATCGACATGACGGCAGCTCGCCTGATCAGCAAGATTCGTACGACCGCCTGCTACGCCTACAAGAAGAGCATCGGCCAGCCCATCGTCTATCCGACGCTGGAGCTCAAGTACTGCGAGAACTTCCTGCGCATGATGTTTTGGTCGCCCGTCAACGGCTATGAGCTGCGGCAGGATCACGTCCGGGCGCTGAGCGTGCTGTTGATCCTCCATGCCGACCACGAGCAGAACTGCTCGACCTCGACGGTTCGCCTGGTGGGCAGTGCGCACGCCAACCTCTATGCGTCGATTTCGGCCGGCATTTCGGCGCTCTGGGGCCCGCTGCACGGCGGGGCGAATCAGGCTGTGATGGATATGCTGGCCAAGATCCAGCGCCAGGGGGGGGACGTCCACAAGTTCATCAACATGGCCAAGAACAAGACATCGAACTTCCGCCTGTCCGGGTTCGGCCACCGCGTCTATAAGAACTACGATCCGCGGGCCAAGATCATCAAGAAGATCTGCCAGAAGATCCTAGAAGAGGAAGCCGCTCACCAGCCCTTGTTGGAGATCGCACTACGCCTCGAAGAGGCGGTACTCAAGGACGACTACTTCGTCAGTCGCAAGCTTTATCCCAACGTCGATTTCTACAGTGGCTTGGTCTATACCGCGTTGGGTTTCCCGACCAACATGTTCACCGTGCTCTTCGCCATCGGCCGCATGCCCGGCTGGATCGCGCATTGGAAGGAGATGGTGAACGATCCGAAGGCCCGGATCGGCCGGCCGCGACAGATCTATACCGGCGTGCGGGAACGCAAGTACGTCCCGATCAAGAATCGCTCCTGAGCCCCGGGGCTTTCGGTGGGACGATGGACATGATCGAACTGCTCCGACAACGCCGCAGTATACGCCGCTACCTGGATCAGCCGATCGAGCCGGAAAAGGTCGAACGGCTCAAGGAGGCGGTACTGCGCGCGCCCTCCTCGCGGAACATCGATCCGTGGGAGTTCATCTTCGTGGATGAGCGTTCGCTGCTCGATAAGCTCTCGGCGTGCAAGCCCCACGGCGCCGCCTTCCTGAAAGACGCCGCCCTGGGCATCGTGATTTGCGGTGACGGGACCGCCAGTGACGTCTGGGTCGAGGACTGTTCGATTGCGTCCATTCTCGTGCAGATGGTGGCGCAGTCGCTCGGGTTGGGCAGTTGCTGGGTCCAGGTGCGAAAGCGCGACTACGGCGCGCAGACCACGTCAGAGCAGTATGTGCAGAGTCTCCTGGGTATTCCGGAGCACGTCAAGGTCGAGTCGATCATCGCGGTCGGCTATCCGGCCGAGCAGCGCGAGCCGATACCCCGGGAGCAATTGAAAAGTTCAAAGGTGCATGTGAACCGGTTCTGAGAGCGACTGGTCGCAGGTTATTCGATCACGACTTCCTGTACGCCGGCCGACCAGTCCTCGGGCAGCGCGATCTCGATCTTCAGAGCGCTCGTTTTGACCGGTGTGAAGGTGACGGTATTGAACGTGTCCTTCGCCAGGCCGTAGGTGTTGGTGTTGGCAACCGGTGTGAACCGGCCGTTGCGGTCGCGGTACAGGACCTTCCACGCGTTGGGGACATGGCAGCCGCCGTGACCGCTGTCGTCGAACCAGTAGACCTTCACGCGGGACAGTTCACGTGGACGCTCCCACTCGAACTGAAGCCACTCGGTCGTTCCTTTGTGCGGCCAGAAGTCCAACTGCCCGAGCGAGTTGTCGGACGAGTTCCGAGGCACGACCTGATCGGTGATCGCGGCCAGCGACTTGTGTACGAAGGAGGCGGTCGTCTTGCTGGTGTAGGCCAGGGTGTCGGCCGGCGCCGGCTGGGCGGCTTCGGGGACGCGAGCGGGCCAGACGGTCATCGGCGTGCGGCCGCGATGGGCCCAGGCGTAGTACGGGATGGCGGTGAACGGCTGCGGGCCGGTCGTGACCACGCCGCCAGCGGACCCGCGCTTGGCCAGGCGGGCCTTACCCGTGATGACCGTGACACCGCCGAGCAGGTCGGGGCGATATTGGGTCTTGAGCTTCGCCTCGTCGTCGATCACCAGGTTCAAGGCGTGCCCGTCATTGTCAATTCCTTCGAGGCAGTACACCAGTGGACCACGCTGAAGCGCGACCTTGCCCCGGTCGGCCTCGAGCTTGTCACTTGGCACGATGCGACGCACGGGCATTGGCAGGTCGAGCTCGATGGTATCGCCCTTTTCCCAGCGACGTTCCACGCGGGCAAAGCCTTGCTCGATCACAGGTGTGATGCGCTTGCCGTTGACCTTCAGCTTGAAGGTTTGTTTGGTCGCCCGCTGGAACGTATACAGGTCGCTGGGCACGGCCTTGTTGCGAGCCCAGCCGGGGACCCGGACGCGGATCGCAAAGGTGGCGCTTGCTTGCGGCTCGACCGTGATGGTCGTTTTGCCATCCCAGGGGTAGTTCGTTTCCTGGCTCAGCTTGACCGTGCGCGTCTTGGTCTCGATGGTCGTGTCACCGCTGATGAACAGATTGATGTACAGGTCGTCGTTCTTGTGGGCGTACGCCAGGCCCGGCACCGACGGGATGAAGCGGGCGACGTTCGACGGACAGCAGGCACAGCCAAACCAGGGACTGCGCTCGGCTCCATCCATTGCCTCCAACACGTTCGGATAGAAGAAGCGATCGCCCTGCATGGAGATGCCCGACAAGGTCGCGTTGTAGAGCGTGCGCTCCAGGACGTCGAGGTACTTGGCGTCGTCGTGCATGAGGAACATGCGGTGGTTCCAGAGGATGTTGGCGATCGAGGCGCAGGTTTCGCAGTACGCGGTCTGGTTGGGCAGTTCGTACGGGCCGCTGAAACCTTCGTTGCCGCCGCTGGCGCCGATGCCCCCGGTGACGTAGAGCTTGGTGTCCACGACATCTTTCCAGATGGCGTCGATGGCGTGGATGTAATCCATGTTGCCCGTCAAGGCGGCGACGTCGGCCATGCCGGTATAGAGGTAGGCGGCGCGGACCGAGTGGCCCAGGGCCTTGGTTTGCTCGGTCACGGGTTTGTGGTCCTGGGCGTACTCGCCGTAGAGTCCCTTGTTGCCGTCGGGGCCACGATTGCCCTTGCGGCCGCGCTGGTCGAGGAAGAACTTTGCCTCGTCGAGGTACTTCTCATCTCCCGTGGCGCGATACAGTTTGCAGAGCCCGATCTCGATTTCCTGATGACCGGGCGGATCGGTGCGCTTGCCTGGTGCAAAGGTGGCGCAGATCAGGTCGGCGTTGGCGGTCGCGACATCAAGAAAGGCCTTGCTGCCGGTGACCTGATAATGAGCGACGGCCGCCTCGTACATATGGCCGACGCAATACTGCTCGTGCTTCGATTGAACGTCGGTCCAACGTTTCTCAGGTTGCCTTTCGGGCACGGAGTAGAATGTGTAGAGGTAGCCGTCCTCCCACTGAGCCGCGGCCATCACGGCGATCAGCTTGTCGAGGTACAGCCGCATCATGGTTTCCGGATAAACCTGGAGCGAGTACGCGGCGCCCTCCATGATCTTGTAGACGTCGGAATCGTTGAAGTAGATCCCTTCGTGTTTGCCGGTCTTCATGCCGGCGGCCTTTTCGAAATTGCTGATGCGATCCGTCTCTTCGCATTTCTCGAAGCAGTACGGAATCGTGACGGTGCGATTGATCTCCAGACGCGGCGTCCAGAACCGATCGTCGACGCGGACGTGGTTGAAAGGAACCGGTTTGACGTTGTAATCGCGCTGCAAGGTCGCGCTGTCACTTCCAGCGGCCCAGGAGACGGTGGCGAGAGTGACGGTGACAAATACGACGACGATGGCGATCAGACTTCTCGTTGGTTGCCTCATTCGGAGCGGCCCTCTGCAAAAGAACGTTGTCAATGCGTTTGGCGTCCGATGATACCAGCTTGTCCGCAGGCCGCAAGGTGATACCGACCGGAGAAACCCTTGGCCCGGCACGCTGGAACGTCCGATAGTCCGCTACGCCCGGCGCAGCACGTGTCCGAGATCTGTCAGCAACGGTCGCCGAGCGCATAGAAAAACCCCCTGGTCGATGAGGGGGTTGTTGGAAATCAGAAAGGAAGTGCGAGGCCGAAGGCCCCCGGAGGAGCGAGCAGGTCAGTGACTCTGGTGTTCCTTGGCTTCGTCCTTGTTCGGAGCATCGGTTTGATCCTTCGGATCGGCGGCTGGTGCCTCGCCGGCGGCCTTCTGGGCCTTCTCGCGCTGGATCGCGTCGTAGATCTCACGGCGATGGACCGGAATCTGCTTCGGCGCCGTAATCCCCAATCGCACTTTGTCTCCTCGGACATCAACGATCGTGATCTCGACGTCGTCCCCGATCATAATGGATTCATCTCTCTGTCTGCTCAGCACCAACATCGTTAACTCCTTTTGCCGGCTGGTTTTACAATGTTTCCTACGTTAGTTGGTATTTTCTTGTTCGTCTTGATCGTTCTCACATCGCCCAAACCACACCCGAGCGGCACGGGCTACGCCTGCAGCGCCAGTGCCAACCGCCGGGCGGTTAGGACACCTATATGTCGGCCAATCGAGGGGGTGAAACCAGATAAATCCAGGTTTCTTCGGAAGGGGTACCGGACGTATCGGACCTACAGTGCGTAACGTGTTGTCTGAAAGCGTGTTATGGTGTGTTTGGGCCTTGAAAAAAAGGCAAATGGAGGTCCACTACGCTTCGGCTTCGTGCTGCCGCCAGTAGTCATACCGGACGGCCAGCCAATAGCCGAGGACCGAGCCGATGGCCCCCAAAGCGACCATTTGCAGCGGCAGAATCGCGAAGACGGCGTGGGGGAAGAAGGCGGCCGGGTAGCTCTCGGCGAACTGCGCTACGGTTTCAGATCGTCCGTAGTAGCTGTAGGCGAAGGGAATGACCAGGATGGACGTCGCGGCCGTCCAGACATAGCTGAGGTTGAAGAATTTCTTGATGGCGAAGCCGGCCACCGCAAAGGCGGCGATGCCGGCCGTGATGACCTGTCCGATCGTGGGCTGGGTGGCCGCGCCGGTGGTCGCTGCCGAGACATCCTGCGCGAAGACGCCCAGAGAGAAATGGGCCAGCAGGGTACCCAGAAGCAGTGCCGCGACTCCTGTGAGGGCCATTTGAGGCTTCAGATGGCTCTTCAGCAGCGAAACCGTCAGCGGCGTGCCCGAGCCAGGGTACAAATACTGGGCGACCAGGACGCCGGCAAAGCCGGCCGCGACAATCGCCAGCCAGAAGATCGGCTCGAACCGCAACGATTGCATAAGGGCCTCACGGGCTGCGGGGGTCGTGTAGGCCTGGGTTAGCGCCTGCATGGGGCCCGAGCGAAGGACCCAGACCGCCAGTCCACAGGGGACGGCCAGGACGGCAATCTCGCGGCCGTGCGGCCAGGTGAGGAAATAGCCGACCAGACCTGTACCGAAGGCCAAGGCCAGCAACCCCAGCGTTCCCGCAAAGCCGATGCGGGCGGAGCGAACGGGGGCCAGCGGGTCATCGGGGGCCGCCAGAGGCCAGGCGAGAACGCCGATAACAAGGATTCCCAGTGCTGCCGCCGCGGCGATGCGCGCCTTGTTTGCCCATGACAGTTCCATTTCGCAGATCTCCTAAAGCGAGCCCCAGACTAGCAGTAACGTGCGGATTCGTCAAGTGCTCGTCAAGAACAGACCGGGCCCAACAAAGTGGCGCCGGTTTGCGGCCGGAGGCGACCTCGTGACAGGTGCCGAGCGGGGCTGCCCGAGGCAACGAGAGGCAGCAGCGCAGGTCAGTGACGTCCATGCCGAAGGACGTGTTTTTTTCTTTTTTGTTGACGCATTTTGTTGACGGTCGGGCAATTGCACTGATAGCATAGTCCTCATGTAATAAGACACAGCCTCTCCCCTCGGAGTCTGTGCCTTGTGCAGATGTAGAGGGAACTCGCGTTACAGGCTCGGTAGGCCTAAGGAGAAGACCAAGTGAGTACAGGTACGGTGAAGTGGTTCAACGCGGACAAGGGATACGGCTTTATTACTCCGGACGATGGCGGCGACGATCTGTTCGTCCACCATTCAGAGATCCGGACCGAGGGGTATGCATCCCTCGATGAAGGCCAGAAGGTTGAGTTCACGGTCGGCGAAGGGAGAAAGGGGCCCTGCGCGACCAATGTCATTCCGGGTTAAGGACCCGCACGACACAAGAATCAAGAGGCCCTGTCCAGTGGCAGGGCCTTTTTTTTGTCTACGTACTTCGGCACATCCTTTCGCGGGTCTTACGCCTGGTCGCTCGGGATGGTCCAGCGCCACGGGCGGACCTTCGCGAGACAGAGGGACGTGACGGCTCATTTTCGCCTTCTCCGGCCGCGCTTTTCCTATTAGAATCCGCTCGACGTGCGGCGCCGTTCGGCGCGTGAAGGCTTTGCGATTTGACTGGAGAAAGAGCCGCCTCGATGTATGCCCTCGGAGTCATTTGCCTCTCGCTGCTGGTCCTGGTGGGACTGCTGCGCCTAAAGGTCAAGATCGGCCTGGCGCTGGTGGCCGCGGCCGGGGCGCTGGCCGTGCTGTTGGGAGTGACACCGGCCGCCATGTGGCGACAGTTGGCTCTCGAGTGGGAGGCCGGCGTGTTGACGCGGACGACGCCGTATCTGTTCGTTTCGTTGACCTCGCTGCTATTGCTGGTCAATGTCGTGGGGGAGGCCATGACGCAAATCGGCCTGTCGGAACGTCTGGTGCCCGCGATGCAGGGGCTGTTCCGCAGCCGACGCGTGGCGCTGGCGGTGATCCCGCTGCTGATGGGGTTGTTGCCGACACCGGGGGGGATCATGCTGTCGGCGCCGATGGTACGAGAAGCGGGGGACAAGATCGGGGTGAGCCGCAGTCGGACGGCTGCGATCAACTTCTTCTTTCGACACCAGTGGGAGCCGGTTTGGCCCCTGTTTCCGGCCGTGCCGCTGATCCAAAGTATGCTGGCCGTCTCGGCGGCGCGCCTGATCGGCCATCATCTGATCCTGACCGGTGCCGGAATTTTCGGCGGGGTCGTCTTTCTGTTGCTCGCCGGCATTCCACCCCGCCGGGCCGAGCACATGGAGGCTCACGCCGGATTGAAGGCGCACCTGCTGGATTTTGTCCACGTCTTCTGGCCGATTGTGTTGACGGCGGTGCTGTACGTCCAGTTCCATGTGCCGCCGGCGCTGGGGATTCTCCTGGCGATCGTCGGCCTGCTCCTGCTGCATCGCGTGGAATGGCGCCGCTGGCCTGGAATATTCAAGGCCGCCAAGGAACCCGACATGGTCCTGCTGTTGTTCGGGGCGCTGTGGTTCAAGTTGAACCTGGAAGCCGGCGGTGCCGTCGGCGACGTCGTGCAGTTCTTCGATCAGATGCACATGCCGCCGCGGCTGGTGGTGTTCCTGTTGCCCATGTTGGTGGCGGCCAGCACCGGCGTGACGATGGGGACGGTGGCGATTACGTATCCGTTCCTGATGTCGTATTTCGGTACGGGCAGCGGTGCACAGATGGGTATGGAGACGCTGGCGTTCGCGGGCGTGGTGTTTGGATTGATGATCAGTCCGATCCATCTGTGCCTGGCGCTGTCGGCCAGCTACTTCAAGACGCCGTTGGTACAGATCATCCTCAAGGTGTTGCCCGCGGCATTGTGTGTGGCCGGCGCCGGCTGGGTTGTCGTGTGGCTGGTTCGCTGAGAATCTGCCTGGCAGATCAGCGGATCTTGACCGAGCCGACGTTGGTGCGCAGCGAAATCCGGCCTTCGGCATCTCCCAGCGTCGCACGGACGGATTTCTCGATCTTGCCCGTGATGGTCAAAGGGCGATCCGTGTCGATCGATCCGACGTTGACACGCGCCTCGAGTTGGGCCGAGATGGTCTCGGGTCCGGTGAACTCGACGTTGCCGACATTGGTGGTAGCACTGGCGCGCAGAGCTGCCGGGGCGGCTGCGGCGTACTCGAGCGTGATGTCTCCGACGTTGGTATGGAGGTCCGTCTCCCCGTGCAGGTCGCGGCAGCGGATGGTTCCGACGTCGGTCTTGGCTGTGACGCGATCGGTGAAACTCGTCAGGCGAATGTCGCCCACGTTGGTGACGCAGGCGAGAGCCAGACGCGGCGGAGCGGTGATGGTGAAATCCACCGCCAGTTGATTGCGGCCGAACCCTGAAGGTTTGACGGCTTTGACCACCAGCTTTTGTCCGGACTTCTCGGCGACAATGCGCACCTCCTGGACGAGCATCTCGGCCTCTTCTTCCGTCTTGGCTTTGACCGTGATCTCGGCCTCGATACGCACCTCGTCGGTTTGGCCGGGTTCGATGTCGATGGTCCCGACATTTGTCGAGACGTCGAGCGTGATGACGTCGGCGGCCGAGGCGGTCAGTTCCTCGGTGCGTTCGGCCTTGGCCCGGAAGCTGCCCCCGAGGTTGACACAACAGCCCACAAACAGCGTGGTCAGCACGAGCGCCGAGTAGAAGCCCAGCTTGGTCAAATGATTCCGCATCATGTCCAGATCTCCTTGAACACCGGTTTAGTCTCACAGTCGTCGCACGGGAGCGATTATTGCGGGGGATTTCCGCGTTTTCAAGACAAGGACGATATTAATTTTGACCGATCCGAGCGATTCCGCTATGGTTTGAAGCCTTGTGGGGCGGGGCCGAACGAATGCGAAACGAATGCATGTGGAGGTTTCGATGCCGGATTTGATCTTGAATGGGCAGTACCAACCGATTCTGGACTTACGCCAGACCGAACGCGCCATCAAGTTCGTCAAGGACTTCTTCCAGGACCACCTGGCGAGTGCTTTGAACTTGCAGCGGGTCTCGGCGCCGCTGTTTCTCAAGAAAGGGTCCGGGGTCAACGACGACCTCAACGGCGTGGAGGCCAAGGCCACCTTCCAGATCAAGGATGATGACTACAGCGAGGCCGAGTGTTTGTTCTCGCTGGCCAAGTGGAAACGGATGGTCCTGGCCGACTACGGATTCGGTCCCGGTGAAGGCCTCTACACCGACATGAACGCCATCCGTCCGGACGAGGAATGCCTGGACAATCTGCATTCGGTGTACGTCGATCAGTGGGATTGGGAGCGGGTCATCGGCGCCGAGGAGCGGAATCTGGATTTTCTCAAAACGATCGTGCGGCAGATCTATACGGTTTTGCGCCAGACCGAGGCAACGGTGTGCGACGAGTATCTCCATATCGAGCCGCTCTTGCCCGAGGAGATCACGTTCGTGCACAGCGAAGAACTGCTGAAGCGCTGGCCCGATCTGGGACCGCGGCAACGCGAGGACAAGATTACGGAAGAACGCGGCGCTGTTTTCGTGATCGGCATTGGAGGCGAACTGGCCGATGGCACCCTGCACGATGGCCGCGCCCCGGACTACGACGACTGGGTCACGCCGACGGGCAAGGGGATGCGAGGCCTCAATGGCGATATCCTGCTCTGGTATCCACTGCTCAACCGAGCATTCGAAATCAGTTCCATGGGGATTCGTGTCGATCGCGACGCATTGCTGCAACAACTGGAAGTACGAGGGGCACTGGAGCGGCGGGACTACGAGTGGCACCGACGCTTGCTGGCGGGAGACTTGCCTCTGAGCATTGGTGGGGGAATCGGGCAATCGCGGCTCTGCATGTTCTTCCTGCGCAAGCTGCATGTGGGTGAAGTGCACGCGAGTGTCTGGCCGGCCGAGATGATCGCGCAGTGCCGCGCTGCCGGTGTGAACCTGCTGTAGCGTTGCACTCGAAATCGGATAAGCGCAACGAAAAAGGGGATGGCTTATGGGCCATCCCCTTTTTCATGGTCCTGCATTTGGGATCGCGTTACGGCAGTCTGATCTCTTGCGGCGAAGCCATGGACGACTTCAGTTCCGGGTCCACCTCGACGGCTTTCGCGTCGCTCTTCTTCTGTAGTTGCTCGAGGGCCGAAAGGATCTCGCCACTCTGGTTCTCAGTGCTGTCCTGCACCCGTTGGATGTGCTCGGCCAGTCCGGCCTGAATCTCACGGAGTTGGGCGACCGAGTCGGCCACGCCCTGCATGTCCTGTCGCACCGAATCCTGGAACTGCACCCGCTGCTGTGACTCGGTGTCGAGCAACGTGCCCAGATCGTTCAGGCTCGCCTGGAGCGTGCCCTGGAGATTGGCCACGCGCTGTTCGAGGGCCGTGATACCGTCGGTCATGGTCGCGATCCTGGCCTCGGCCGCATCGAATCTCGCCAGCCACTGCTGCTGGCCCTGAGCGATCTCCGTCAGTCTGGTGGCCAGCTCCTGGCGGTTGGCTTGGACGGCATCTTCGATTCTTCCCTGATTCTCGTCCAAGGTGATGACATCCAGAGCCACCTGGCTGGTCGTCGCGGTGACGGTGTCGAGGTTGCTCTGCATCTGCTGCTGGCCCTGGGCGACGGTCTGAAGCTGAGTGCCCAGTTCCTGCTGCCTGGCCTCCAGCGCCTGGCCTTGTTTGGCATGGTTGCTATCGAGCGTGATCACATCGAGCGCCATCTGCGCGGTCGTCGAGGTCAGGGTGTCGAGCCCGGCCTGGATCTGCTGTTGGCTGTCCGCCAGTTGCGTCAGGCGGGGACCGAACTGTTGCTGGCCCGCCTGCAGGGTCTGACCGATCTTGCTTTGCTTGTCGTCGAGGGCCATCACGTCGAGTCCGACCTGGCTGGTCGTGGCCGTGATGACGTCCAGGCTGCCCTGCATCTGCTGCTGACCGTTGGCGGCAGATGCCAGTTGCGAGACCAACTCTTGATGATTGGCTTTGGCGCTCTGGGCCTGCTCGCTCTGGCTGCCGCTCAGGGTGACGACGTCGAGGGCGACCTGGGTGGTCGTGGTACTGAGGGCATCGAGCCCGCTCTGCATCTGTTGCTGATTCTGAGCGACATCGCTGAGTTGAGCGGTCAGCTTGGCCCGGTCGGCCTGGGCCGCCTGCTGGAGCTTGGTCTGACGGTCGTCCAGCGTGACGACGTCGAGCGCAACTTGAGTCGTCGTGGTGCTGAGCGTATCGAGTCCGCTCTGCATGTGCTGCTGACTCTGGGCGACATCAGCGAGTTGGGCGTTGAGCTTGGCCCGGTCGGCCTGGGCCGTCAGTTCGAGCTTGCCTTGATTGTCGTCCAGCGTGATGATGTCGAGCGCAACCTGAGTGGTCGTGGCCGCCACGGCGTCGAGCCCGCCTTGAATTCGCTCCTGGGCCTGAGCCAGGCTGGTGATGTTGTCGGCCACGTTGTCGTGATGTGCCTGCAGCGATTGGGCCAGAGCTTGCTGCCCTTGATCGACCTTCGCCGTCAGGTTGGAGACGTCGTCTCGTAGGGTCTGCTGATCGGTCGCCAGGTTGTCGTACTGCCCGGCGAGCGCCGCGCTGTGATCCTGCAGAGCCAGGTTCAGCTTATCCTGACCGGCGGCGAGTTGGTCGGTGCCCTGATCGAGATTAGCAAGACGGGTGTTCAGGTCCTGCTCGAACGCGCCCTGCTTGTTCGTCATCGTCACGAGACTCAGCGCGAGTTGGCTGGCCGTGGCCATGACGGCATCGACGCGGCCCCGCAGAGTTTCCTGGTCGTCCGCGATATCGCTCATCTGGGCGCGAGCCGCATCGGCATGACTCTGGAGCGTTTGTCCCAGCGTCGTTTGACCGGCCACGACATGATCCGTTTGTTCACTGAGGTGCCCGAGGTCCGTCTTGAGGCCTTGTTGGTTGGCAGCCAGTGTTGCTACCTGAGCGGCCATCGCCTCATTGCCACTTGTGACCGTCTCATGCACCGCACTGAGTTCCGTGGCGACCGAGGCGACATGGCTGGTCAGTGCGTCGGCCTTGCCATTGAGATCGCTGACGTTGCCTTGCAGCGTTGTCTGGTTCTCTGCGAAGGCGGCGAACGTTTCACGGTTATCCGCCAGCGTGTTTTGCATGGCCGCCTGATTTGCCAGGGCGGTGTCAAGATCGACGGCGATGGCCCCGGACTGCTGGGCGATATTCTGAACGTCGCCATGGAGCGTTTTCTGTTGGTCGGAAAGCTGCGCCAGGCTGCTACCGACGGCCGTGTTGCTGGCGTGCATGGTCTCCTGGATGGTACTCTGTCCGGCCGCGAGCGTCGTCAATTGACTGGCGGTGCGATCGGCTTTCTGATCGAGCGTGCCGATGCCTGTCTGGAGGCTGCGCTGATTTTGGGTGACGGTTGCCAGTTGGCCCGTCAAGTTGTCGTAGCGTGTCCCTTGCGCCTGTCGCATCTCTGCCTGCGTGGCCGCCACGGCGGTGATGTCATGCGCAGTGGCCGTGGTGGTATTGGCGACCCGATCGACGACCGATTGTATATCGAGGTTATGCTGCTCCAGAATGGCGAGTTTGGCTGCCAGGGTCTGGGTGTTGCTCGTGAGGTTGTCCTGCAAGGCCGTTTGCCCCTGGTCCAAAGTGGCGAGACGGTCCGCCGTTTGCTGGTGATTGTCCTGCGCGAGCTGCCGCAGGGCATGTTGTTGTTGCGCGACGCCCGTAATCTGGCTGGCCAGACTGCGGTCGGCCTCTTGAAGTTGGTCGATGCCGGTATGGGTGCGCTGCTGGTTCTGCGCTACCGCAGCGAAGCTGGCGTCGAGCTCCTTCTTATTGTTCTGCACCAGGCGATGGAGGGTTGCCTGGTCCCGCGCCACGGCGCCGACGGCGCTATTGGTGTTTTGTGCGATGTTCGCCACCTGGGCGACGCCGTCTTTGAGGAATGCCTGGTTGTTTTCGAGTTGGGCCAGCTTCCGGTTGATCTGGAGATTGGCACTGACCATCGTCTCGTGCATCTGGTTCTGGGTTTTCTGGACCGTCCGCACTTCCGAGTTGATGCCATCGGCTTTCTCGTCGAGCCGGGCCAGGCTGTGATTGAGCTCGTTTTGGCCCACGTGGACCTGAGACGAAACCGTGGCGAGCTGGCGGGCGTTGGCCATGACCATCGCCTGGAGCTTGACTTGATTCGCCTCCATGCGAGCCATTTGCTTGCCGCAGCCGCCGGTGGCCAGCGCCAAGAGAACGATCAATAGAATGGTTATGATGACAGGTCGCCCCGCATCGTGTCGCTTCACTCCGTTCATTGCGATTCCTTTCCTCTTATGTATAACAACAGGCTTATGATTGCAGGGGTGGGTCTCCGCTTTCCCGCGTCGGTGCCATTGTTTCTTTTCCAAGGAACGATGTTACCAGTACTGAGAACGGGCCCATCACCCCTTCTTCTCATCGGCAGGGTCAATTGAAAAGCTTTACCTTTTATGGGACGGGTGTCACAAGGTGGGCATTCTACAAGAGATACGACAATTCTCATTTGATCGCGCTTTGGCAGATGGCGAGGCGTCAGCGGGAAGCTGGGGGTTTTGCCGCGTGATAGGACCTTCGCGGCCCGGACGTTATCGGTCTGCCCGGAGGGCCGCCGGGCGTGCGAATGCGGAAAATAGCGAGAGTGGGCAATTGTCGTGGCGAGTGGGATCGGCTAGACTGACCGTGTCAGGGTGGCGGCGGCGAGACATGGATGACGGACACGGGGGGGCTGCCTGGGTGGAGTCGAAAAGCAGTCGGAAGGAGCGTGCCATGGGAAGCCTGTCTTACGGTTGGTTCCGGCGGGGAAACGCCAGTGCATCCGTCCTGATCTTGTTCGTGGCCGCGCTGCTCGGCGGCCTCGCGCACGGCAAGGGCGCCGCACGGCCACGGTACGAAGTGCAGCGACACTTCGCGGAGATCGAAGTGGTCCTGAGCGACTCGCTGACCCTTGCCGATCTGCGCCATCTGCCGCAGGCGCCGGGCGGGAGGGTACACCTCGTGGAAGGGGGCGCCCGCGCGCGCGCCCAACTGCCCGCGACGCTGGTGGGCGATCTCCTCGAGCAAGGGGAAGCCATCACCGTACTGCGCGAGTTCATGTTGTCGGAAATCTCCGCGCGGCAAGCGGTGCCTGTGCGGACTGGATTCGCACGAGTTGCCGGGGAGTGTTCGGGCGATCCGGTGACCGCGCGTAACGATACCGATCAAGCCATTCCTGAACTGCAATGGGGTCGCAGCGACATCAGGATCAGCGACGTGCCCTGGAACATGATGGTAACGTGCATCGACGTGCACTTCGAAATCGTTCATCCGCGTGCCGAAGACCTGTGGGTAGAGCTGCGCGACCAAGGCCAGACGCACGGGGTGAAACTGTGGTTCCTGGAAGGCGCCGAAGGCCAGACCGTCGCGCGCACCGTAACGGGGCTAATGGACTTCGAAGGCGAAGCGGTGCGACAGACCTGGGGTCTGTGGGCGACGGATGTGACGCCGAGTTCCGAGGGCTACATCGATAACTGGTGGATCAAGATCTACTATGAGCCGCGGGACACGGTCTTGCCGCATGATGAGCAGGGCGGCGCCATTGAACTCGACGCGGAGGTGCCTTACCACGGCACGACGGTCGGCGCGACGGGGCAAAGCGAGAGTCGATGTGGGTATCGCGATGCGCTGGATGTGTGGCATGTCTACCGGCCGGAGCGGACGGGCTTGGTCGGCATTATTGTCGAGAGCGACGATCTGGATACGACGTTGGCGGTGTTCGATCCGTGTGGCGTCGAGCAAGCTTGCTGCGACGACAGTTGTGACGGGACGAACTCGGCCATCACGATGCCGATGATTGCGGGCCTGCCATACCTGATTCGTGTGGCCGGATACGATCATGAGATGGGCGATTACGTGCTTGTTGTCAACCCACGCGCTCCTGCCCCGCCAGCAGCGCCGGAGAACCCGAATCCGGCTGACGGCGCCGGCATCAGCGCGTTGCCCGTCGTGCTTTCCTGGAATGAAGCGGGGCAGGGGGATGCGTTGGGCATCCGTTCGGCGCTCGGCAATGCGCACGCCGCCAACACCGTCGGCCTTCGTGGTCTCTACGGTCAGGACGACCGCCGGGAAGAATACGAGATTTCCGATCCGGAAATCCTGGCCGCCGGCGCCGCCACGGCGATGTTCCTCTATCGCGACGAACTCACCGACCAGGGCGACGGAACCTACGCGTTGCAGCATGAGTCATTGGCCTGGTGGTATGAATGGCTCGATCCCATTGGTACGGGCAATGCGTTATGCGCGGACGAACCTTTTCGCGACCAACCATCGGTCGGAACCTGCACCGGGGTGCTGGTCGGTCCTGATCTGATTGCCACGGCCGGGCATTGCGTGTCGTGTCTGGACAGTGCCGATCTGGCGGTGGTCTTTGGCTTCGTGATGCAGGACGCGGAGACCGCAACGCTGACCTTGAATTACGACCAGGTGTATTGGGTGGCCGAGGTTCTGGATTATCAGGCGGGATCTCCGGACTGGGGCCTCGTGCGGCTGGACCGTGCGGTCACGGAAGCGACGCCCTTGCCGCTGCGACGGACGGAGCAGGTTGCCGATGGGCAGCCGGTCTTGATGGTCGGTTATCCCTGGGGCGTACCCCGGAAGTATGTGGCCGGAGCCATGGTCCGCGAGAACGCCGAGTCGACGTACTTCCAGGCGAACATCGATGCCTACCGGGGCAACTCCGGGTCACCTGTGATCAATCTCGATTCGATGGTGGTGGAAGGGCTGCTCGTGCGGGGGATGCCGACGTTTGCCGAAGATGTGCTGGCCCGCTGTGACCGATCGACGGCTTGTCCCGATACCGGATGTGTCGAAGATGGCGTCGCTCAGTGGGAAGACGTCACCCGCACGACCAGTTTCAGTGCGGCCGTGCCGTTCTTCGAGGTCTATCTGGGGACCGCCCCGGATCAACTGGAATTGGTGGCGACAGGTTTGGTGGTATCACAATATGCGCCGCCAGCGTTGCGGAAGGACGCGGTGTACTATTGGCGTGTCGTGGCTCGAAATCTCGACGGTGAGGGAGCGGGGCCGCTCTGGTCTTTTCGTACGACGCCGGCGCCGGCTTCGAGTGATTGAGCGTCATCCGGCAGGTGGCGAGGCAGTTCTCCGGCAGCGGCGTCCTCGGCCCGAGGGCCACGGCGGTGTTTCGCTGGGCAGGAAAACGGCTGGACAAGTGCCGAGAGAGGCCGGAAATGGCCCAATCGCGAGACATGGCCCGCAGGCCGAAGGACATGGGCAAGCAAGTGGGCAACGGCCTCGTCTTCCGGGGGGTTGACTCGGTTGGGGGCTTCTTCTGCGTAGCCCTGGGGCCTGTGCCGGGCAGGGCACAAAAAAACCACGTTTTTGAGAGAGGCTTGACAAGCTGGGTAAAATTGGTAAAATAGGGTAATAAGTTGGAGGGGGCGGTCGAGATCCGACTCGCCCGCCTCGTCGGTGCAGTGGATAGGGCACGGTTGCCTATCCGGCGGCACCCGGCCCGGTCAGACGTGGATCGGGGCGTACGATTTGAGTGACAACCTCGCGAAACGGATTTCCCTGAGAGAACGTTGTGGGCGGACACCGTGCGCGGCTGGTCCGCTGTTGAATTTATCCCAGACACCTTACGGGGAGAAGGGGGATCGAGAGATGTTGAAGAATATGTGTGTTTGCCTGCTGGTTCTGGGGGGAATCTGTGTTGTCTCGACGGGCCTGGAAGGCGTGGCCGTCGCCCAGGAGAAGGTCTTCGGCTCCGATGAGCCGATACGCGTAGAGGACTTCGACGATAACGCACAAGGCAGTTTGTGGGATGCGTACGTGGAAGACCCCAACACGTGCCGGGTGATCGAGACCAACGGACGCCTGGAACTGCGGACGACCGAGGATGCGTACGGCGCCTTTGCCGGATATATCAGCAATGTGTGGCGTTTCGATCCGACGGAAGATTTCGCCGTGCGGGTGGATTATCACTATGATCTGAAAACACTCGCGAAGGGCCGAATTGGTATCGGTTTGACGCCCAGCAACGAAGACCCTCGCGAGCAGCGAGTCGAGTTCGGCGTGCAGTGTGCCGATCGCTTCCCGAGTTTCTGGTATGAAGTCAAGAACGGATACTCGATCCGATCGAGTTATGTCAATCGTGTCCCGGTTGATGGCACGCTTTACGTGTCCTACGATGCTGCCAGCGATATCCTCTATCTCGGCGATGCGGGCTACGGAGCGGACCTGGCCTGGATGACCGTCACGGGGTTGCTGGCCGATCAGTGGGAGGGCGAGCCGGTGTACCTGTATCTCGGCGGCAAGGCGGAAGAACTGGCCATTGCCTCGGGCCATGCCTATCTCGACAACCTGGTTGTCGAGCAGGGCTTCCTGCTTCAACCGGCCGCAACGGAAGTCTATCGCTTCTGGTCACCGGTGACGGCGACTCATTTCTACACGATCGATCCGGACGAAAAGGACAGCCTGATCGCCGATTTCTCGGATGTTTGGACGTACGAGGGCGTGGCCTTCCGCCTGCCGACCGCCACGGATCCGAATGCCATGCCGGTCTACCGCTTCTACTCCAAGTCGTTCGCCTCGCATTTCTATACCATCTTCGAGTGGGAACGGGATATCCTCATCAATACGTACCCGGATGTCTGGGAGTATGAAGGTCCGGTCTTCTACGCGTATCCGGAAGGCTTGCAGCCGGAATGGGCCGTTCCTGTCTACCGCTTCTGGTCGCCCAGCAAGACGACGCACCTTTACACGGTGGATGCGACGGAGCGGGACAACATCATCAAGCAGTCCAGTCACATCTGGTCCTACGAGGGAATCGCCTGGTACGGGAACAAGTAGAACGCGTTTTCCTCTGAGACAAGAGTTGGGTTTTCCTGTCGTTCCGGCGCGGCACGGGCCGCGCCGGACGGCAGTTCGCTAGATTCTCCACTTTCACATCGGTGTCAGCACACGTCCAGGTACCCGGGATCATCCTTCGGTGACGCGATCTTTGCCCTGGTCGGGGTTCGCCAAGTATCGGCTTGAGTCTGCCGTCATCCTTTGGTAAAGTACGGGCTTGTGGTCTCCAGCGAGGTGCGCCGTGATGAGCGAGGGCCTTGCCGGGGGGCGATTTCAGGATGAGAGTCGAGGTATGAAGATGGACGTACTGCTGATCGGAAGCGGGGGGCGCGAGCACGCGATTGCCTGGAAGCTGAAACAGTCCAAGCAACTGGGCAAGCTCTACATCGCACCGGGCAACGCCGGCACGGCCCTGTGCGGCCGGAATGTAGACATCAAGGATAATGACGTGCCCGGTTTGGTCGATTTCGCCAAGACCAACAAGGTTGGCCTGGTAATCGTTGGTCCGGAGGATCCGTTGGCGCTGGGCGTCGTCGATGCCATGGAGGCGGCGGGGATCAAGGCGTTTGGCCCGAGCGGACCGGCCGCGCAACTGGAGGCCGACAAGGCCTTTGCCAAGCAGATCATGCGGGCCAGCGCGGTCTCGACCGCCGAAGCGCGCGTCTTCGATCGCTTCAGTGATGCCAAGGCGTATATCGCCAGCCGCGATGAGCCGGTGGTCATCAAGGCGGCCGGCCTGGCCAAGGGCAAGGGCGTCATCGTCTGCGACGATCCGGCTGACGGCATTCTGGCCGCTGAGAAGATGATGGTGGACAAGGCCTTTGGCGCTGCCGGCGATCGCGTCGTGGTGGAGGACAAGCTGCTGGGAGAAGAAGCCTCGATCCTCGCCTTCGTTGACGGCCGAAACATCTATCTGATGGAGTCGTCGCAAGACCACAAGCCGATCGGCGATGGCGATACCGGGCCCAATACGGGCGGCATGGGGGCCTACAGCCCCGCGCCGGTGGTCACGGACGACATGATGAACAAGATCACGCGGGAGATCCTCGTGCCGGTGGTTGATGCGATGAACCGCAACGGCACGCCGTACAAGGGCGTTCTCTACGCGGGGCTGATGATGACCAGCGGCGGCCCGCGCGTGCTGGAGTTCAACGTGCGGTTTGGCGATCCGGAAACCCAGCCGATTCTAATGCGGCTCCAGAGCGACTTGCTGGAGGTCTTCCTGGCGGTCTGCGACGGGCGGCTCGACGAGGTGGCGCTGAAATGGGACCCGCGTCCGTCGGTCTGTGTGGTCATGGCTTCCGGAGGTTATCCCGACGCGTACGAGAAGGGCAAGGTCATCACGGGTTTGAAGGAAGCCGAGGCACTGGAGGACGTGGTGGTCTTTCACGCCGGCACGGCCGAACGGGACGGCGCGATTGTCACCAACGGGGGACGGGTGCTGGGAGTTACGGCCCTGGGGCGGGATGTTGCCGCCGCCAAGGCGCGGGCGTACGAAGCCGTCGATCGCATTGCCTTTGAGGGAGCCTACTGTCGCCGTGACATCTCGGACAAGGCTCTGCAGCGGTCATAGCAAGCACCAGATAGAAGGGGTGTGCAGTCTCTCATGGGGCGGTCCAAAACTCCAGATATGGCATGGAGCTTCAGCAAAAAGCGCTGGCGTCGACGCATGCTGTTTCGGTTCGTCGCGGCGCTGCTGGTTCTGGTACTGGCGTTTGTTCTGGTGGCGGGCTGGGTGGTCCGGGCGTTGCCGGGGATTGCCATCGGTGAGATCAGTCGCCTCACCAACACGCGGGTTGAAATGGGGGCCTTCGATTTTCACCGGGATGCATCGGTCTCCATCGACGGCATCGTCGTTCGCCCGGAGCGCGATGAATTGTTCTACGATGATACCATCCTGCGCGCCGAGACGGTCTCGGCACGCTTCGACCTGGGCAGCATTCTACGTTTGGCCCCTCGGGTCACGGAGATTCGTGTCCAGGGCTTCAACCTGTACGTGCAGTACGATATGGATACGGGACGCTGGAACGTCAGCGATCTCCAGTTCAACAGCATGCCCAGCGGGACGGGCACCCGACCCCGTATTCTCCTGGAGGGGGGAACGCTGCGCTATTGTCGGGTCTCCGGAGGGGAGACAGACGTGGTGATGTCGGTGCCCATCGAGGCGCATTTCGATTCGGACGCGGTGCTGGGGCAGGGGTACAGCTTCGAAGTCAAGACGTCCACCTTGTCGGGCGGCTACGGCGACAGCGCCCTGCGCGGGTCTTGGCATCCCGGCCGTTTCGAATTGGCCGGCGGACTGTCGTCGACCTACAACCCATCCTTCGAACGTGCCTGGGCCGTCGATGTGCTGGCGACCGAGCTAACCTACGACGAGACGGGACAATACCGTCTGAGCCTCCGCATCAAGGATTTGCACAGCACACACAGTCCCGAAGTCGACGCGTTTCGCATGATGGCGCCGGAAACGCTGCGGCAGTCCGGGGCGCTGGCCTCCGTCCAACGGTTTTTCGCCCGCTATCGTCCTTTCGGGACCGTGGGGGAAATTCGTCTGGATGCGCAGGGCGATCTCAACATGCTGAAAGACAGCGAGGTTTCCGGGAGGATCACCTGCAAGGACATCTCCATTCTCGATCGAAAATTCCCTTACGCGGTCGATCATTTGGCCGGCACGGTGGATTTCACGCAATCCATGGCGGTTATCAACCCGCTTTCCGGAAAGCACGGCGACGTGGACGTGACGATCGAGGGGTGGACCAAGGGATTCGGCGACGAGCGGCAATACCGTTATCAGATTACCAGCGATCGCATGACGTTGGATGAGGATCTCTACACGGCGCTGAAGCCCGAGCAGAAGCGCCTGTGGGACAGCTTCCAGCCCAGCGGTGCCGTCGCCGTCGACTATCGGCTGACGCGGGCGATGCCCTTCGATAAGCGTCTCTCTCTCGTGGTCGACTTGAACGACGTGGCCGCCACGTACCAGAAGTTTCCGTATCCGCTGAGCGGACTGACGGGGCGGTTGCGTTTGGACCGCGACAGCATCGTGGTCTCAGAGGTTGTGGCACGCCGTGGGGGAGGGCAGATACAACTCGACGGCAAAGTCACAGACCGGGACACGACACGGCCGATGTACTATATCATGATCAACGGCAACGACATTCCCCTGGATGAGACGTTGCGCAAGGCGTTGCCCGAGCCGTATCGAGAATTGTATGGACAGTTCGATGTGAACGGCGTGGCCGCCGTTCAGGCCCGCGTGTTCACCGGCACTGATGCCAACAGCACCGATCCGTTCCAGTTTCTGGCCGATGTATCATTGGAAGACACGTCGCTACGGACGGAGGGATTGCCGATGCCGATCACGGGGATCTCTGCCAAGGCGTCGGTGACGGCCGATTCGGTGAGTATCAAGCAGTCGTCCGGGCATTACGGCCAAGGGCAGATCGCGCTGACGGGGGGCATGCGCTTTGGGCATGGGGAAAGACCGAACCAGTATCGCCTGAAGATCGAAACCGAGGAAACGCTGGTGGATCAGGCGACGATCGAGGCCTTGCCGGAATCGATCCGCAAGCCCGTGTCGGTTTTCCGCCCCGAAGGGTTGGTCAATCTGGTGGTGGATGTCCGCAGGGCCGACAGCAATGCGCCCCCCGACTATGCCGTCACGGTGGAGTGCCTGGGGGACAAGATCAACCACGAGCGCTTCCCCTATCCCTTGCGTGACCTGCGTGGTCACATTGTCGTAGACCCGCGCGGGGTGACGTTGCTCGAACTCACCGCCCAGCCCGATCACGACTTGGAGTGGGATTCGCAAGCGGTGATTCAGATCGATGGACATGCCCGTCTGACGGACGGCCACCCCGTGGGCGCCAGCTTTGCGGTGCAGGGGCGCGATGTGCTGTTCACCGAGGCCTTGGGCGCGGCGCTGCCCAAGTCGTTGCAGGGCGTCTATCGGGATCTGTCTCCGCGCGGACCGTTCGATATCAATGTTCCGACCTTGAGAATCGGCGGAGAGGGCGTGGACCCCGGACGCATCGAGTTCGATGGTCAACTGGATCTCAAGACGTGCAGTCTGCACGTTTCGGGGGCCGGGACGGAAGTGGACGGGACGTTGGCCGTCACGGGCCGCTATGAGCCCGAGCGGGGATTCTTGAACGGTCGTCTCCATCTGGCCGCCGACCGACTCACCATTCGCGGCAAAGACATCACGAAACTCAATGCGGACATTGTCTACGATCCGAACGCGGAGACCTGGTCGGCGCACAATTTCCTGGGGCATTGTTACGATGGCAAAGTGCTGGGTGATTTCCTCGTCGAGCCGCTCGGGCAAGGAGTCTTTCGCTACCTGGTTACCACGGGTTTGAACCGGGTCGATCTGCGTCGATTCCTGCTGGCGGGCAAAGTGGGCGGAGCGGCCGAGAAAGATTTCAGCAGTGGCACTCTCAACGCGGCCGTGAGTCTGGGAGCCCGCGTGGGGGACGGGTCGTCGCGGCTGGGCGTGTGCCGTGTGGACGTGGCCGATATGCAGGTGGGCAAGGTCTCGCCACTGGCGAATTTATTGGCGGTGCTCAGGCTGACCGAGCCCTCGGATTATGCGTTCGACCGGATGCTGATCGAGTCGTACCTGAGACGCAACAAGCTGCTGATCAGCCGGTTTGACATGTCCGGTAAGAATCTCGCCTTCGCCGGGGGCGGGACGATGGATCTGCTCGACGAGAATGTGGATCTGACCTTGACCGCCCGCGGCAAGCGGGTCGGGGCGGCGCAGCCCTCGCTGTTCCAGTCACTGACCGAAGGGCTCGGCGGCGCGGTGGTGCGCATGGAAGTGACGGGCAAAGCCGGCGATCCGCACGTCGAGACGAAAACGCTGCCGGTGATCGAAGATTCGCTCAAGATTCTGGGCACGCCCCAATGAGGCGGGCCAGGCTCCTGTCACCCCATTCACAACCACCTATCGGAGAGGTTTGGTCACATGCCTAATGAGGTACGCGCTTCGTGTGAGAGAGAGGGTCTGGTCGCAACTGTCCTGGGGGCCTGTCGATGGATGATGCTTTCGGCGCTGTTGGCGGCATCGGCACTGGCCGGTGAGAACGCTCCCATCAAGCTTTACGATTTGCGCTATACGTTGCGGATCGATCCGGATCAGCGCGCGCAGGGTCAGATGGCGTGGGACCATTGTCACGCCGTGGCGGCCTTGCAGGGCCTGGCCAATCGTCATGAGCCGGCGCTCTACGTGCGCTTCACCGAATCGCAGCATCAACGTCGCAACATCGACGATTTCTGGTTCGAGTATTTGTCCGGGCCCGGGCAATGGCTGCACGGCCGGGCGGTCGAGCAGGTCGACGGGATCGTCGATCTGGTGACACAATTCCGCCCGTGCCTCCAGGGCGCTGTGGTGTACGATCCCAACGTGGCGGCCACCAGCAACGTGGCTTCGGCCGTGGCGGGAGCCGACAACCTGCTGCCGATTCGCTACGATCTGACGGAAGGCAGCTTGTATCGCCTGCTCGTCAGCGGTGGGCCGCGGTTGCCTGTCCAGTGCTGGCTGGTTCGGCCGGATGGCTCGTCGCTGTTCACCGGTCAGGGGCACATCCCCGATATCGATCGCGCCTCGACCGGGTCGGCCAAGTGCGATGCCTACCTGTGGATGAAGCACAAGTACCTGGACACCGGCAAGTGCAACGGCGCCTACGGGGCGTACTACCTCGATCAGTATTGGATGACCAAGCCGCGCCAGGCGGTGCTGAACCACCATTGTCTGACCAATCACGATTTCTTTGTCGCACAGAAGGCGTTCTTCTTCGATCTGGGAATCTGGAGCGATGAGAAACCGGTTGACGATCCGCGGCAGCGATTGGGCACTGACGTGGAAACCCTGAAAGAACTGCTGCTCAGCGCCTACCATCACGGCGGCAAGGAGCACATGATTCATATCGGCGGTTTCGTTCCCTGGGCGCACAAGTACACCACGCACGGGGCGGCCGGAGGGACGCACGACCCGGTCCCCACCGAATGGGAGTATGGCAAGATCATCAGTGCCTACAATGGCTTCATGGACGCCGACGCCATCAGCTATGGCGCCATGGCCAATGCTTCCTTCTTCCAACACTTTCCGTTGCGGCCCGAGTACCCTCAATCCTGGGTGACACGGGACGAGTTGGTCGAGCGCGGATATCTGGACGCGAACGGCCGGGTGATCGTCGACGGCCGCGAGTTCATGATCTTCTACGTGGGCGATTACGACTGTGCGGCGTGGCTCTATCAGCGGATGATGGATATCTGGGACGATCCGGCCCGAGGGCAGATCCCGATGATGTGGTGCATCAGTCCCGTGCTCGATCGCCGCGCGCCGATGGCCATGGACTATATGCGGCGGACCGCCACACCCAATGACTACTTCGCCTCGGCCGACAACGGCGCCGGCTACTGCGAACCGGGCATGCTCCAGGAACCACGGGGCATCTCCGGTCTGCCCAGTGGATTGGATGCCTGGGCCCGCCACTGCGGGACCTTCTACAAACGCTGGGGCTTGAGCATCACCGGGTTCATCATCTATGCGCATGGTCCGGTGCTGAACGAGGCCGGGCTGGACTGCTACGCCTCGTTCAGCCCGAATGGTATCGTGCCCTCGGGCGGGCCCGCGTCGCTCTTGCACGGGGACATGCCGGTTCTGCGTTTCGATCACGACGTCAATGAAGGCGACCCGACCGCTGCGGCGCGACACGTGATCGACCGCGTCGCGCGGCGCCGCGTCGAAGGGCTGCCGCCGTTTCACTGGTTCCGCAATATCCTCAAGACGCCCACGTGGTATGTCAAGACGCACGAGGCGATCCAGCAGATGAATCCGCAGATTGAATTGCTGGACGCGCCGACGTTCTTCGAATTGTATCGCATCTACCTTGAGGACCAGGAGCAGTCAGTTCGATGAGGAGAGGATGGTGTCGCGCCGGATCCCCACTTGCAGGGGGCGACGCCATCTGGATAATACGGCTGCTGTTTAAGTTGATATGCGTAGCTTCTGAAGGAGACGCAAATGATGCCGCGTAGAATAGCGCGTGTGATTATCGCTCCGTTGATTCTCGGGATGTGCTGCAACTGGATCGCATCGGTCGCCGCCGATGAACTGGTGGTCAATTCCACCTTTGCGGAGACTGACGGAGGAGAGTTGCCACAAGGTTGGGATGTGTGGGAGCCTGCCTGGACGCAGGCGAGATGCGACGTGCGGTGTGTCGACGGGGGCCTGCTGGTCCAAGGTGCGAATGATCCCTACGCCGTCGGTGGGGTCGTGCAGGAAATCAGCGATATCGAATCAGGGCTAGCCTACGCGGTCGATGCTGTCTGTCAGATGCGCGATATCGACAGTCCGTTGCAATCGGTGCTCATGCGGGTCGGCTGGGCCAGAGCCGGTAACCTGATCCATCCAGCGGGAATGCTGGTGCGCGGACCTTTCGTCGAAGACGGCATGGCACGGTTCTCCGATGTCCTCGTCGCGCCGGAAGGAGCCGACGGAGCGCGTCTGTCGTTGGAAGTGAAATGGCCCGGGGATGGGACCGTTTTGTGGAAGACGGTGGCCATGCGACCCGCGCGACCTCCCGCCCCCCGCAACGTGAAGGTTGGCACGGTCTATCTGCGGCCACGGAACAGCACGCCCGAGAAGAACCTGGAACTGTGGTGCGAACAGATCGACGCGGCGGGTCGGCTTGGGCTCGACATCGTCTGTCTCGGGGAAGCGATAACCTCGGTGGGTACGCGCGCCACTATACAGGAGGTGGCACAGCCCCTCCCGGGCCCCGTCACGGAGCGGCTGGGCAGGGCAGCGCGTCGAAACGGAATCTGGGTGGTAGCCGGTTTGACCGAACGCGCTGGCGACATTGTGTACAACACGGCGGTCCTCCTGGACCGGCAAGGGCAAATCGCCGGGACGTATCGCAAGGTCCATCTGCCCCGCGAGGAATGGACGAAGGGGGTCCGCCCTGGAGATGGGTATCCGGTGTTCGAAACGGATTTCGGTACGGTCGCGGTGGAGATCTGCTACGACTGGTTCTTCCCGGAAGCGACCGCGGCCTTCGCGCTGAAGGGAGCGGAGATCATCTTCTCGCCCACGTGGGGCAATACGCTGCCCGACGAAGATGGCAAGGTCGATGGCGAATCCACCTTTCGGGTACGGGCCCGGGACAACGCCGTCTACATGGTGCCCTCCGTCTACAGTGGCAACAGCCTCGTCATCGACCCGATGGGACGTATGCTGGCTTCGAGCCGAGGCCAAGAGGGGGTCTTCTGGGCCGAGGTCGACTTGAATGCGCGTGAGCCTCTGCAATGGGTGGGCCACTGGGGCTCCATGGGTCCGCGTCATCGCCGGCCGAGCACGTACGCGCCGCTGGCTGAGCGGGGGATGGGGGGAGGCGCTTTGCGAAAACGTGATGGCCGCGATGCCGAGACGAGCCGGCGCGTGCATGCGTTCTATTATCCCTGGTACAGCAACCCGCAGACCGACGGCGCTTATGGGCACTGGAACATGACGCAGGTCGTCAAGCAGGGTCAGCCGGTGCATTATCCGGGCGGCGACGACATCGCGGCCAATTTCTACCCTCAACTCGGCTGCTACAGTTCCGCCAGCGTGGAGGACATCGCCAGCCACATGCAGATGCTCAAGCGGGCCGGGGTGGGCGTTATCTGCACCTCGTGGTGGGGAATTGGCGACTATACCGACCGGGTGGTACCCAAATTGCTCGACGGGGCGGCCCAGTACGGTATCGAGGTCTGTTTCCACATCGAGCCTTTCCGCGGGCGCAACGCCCAGACCACGCGTGCTGCGATCGCACACATCATCGACACCTACGGTTCCCATCCGGCGTTCTACCGGTATGGCGCAGGAGTCGGCCGGCCCATGTTCTACGTCTATGACTCCTATCTCACGCCGGCTTCGGAATGGGCGACCATTCTTGCTCCCGACGGCGCCGCGTCGATTCGCGGCACGACGTATGACGCGGTTATCATCGGACTCTGGGTCAAGGAGCATGAAGAGGCCTTCATGACCAAGGGCCACTTCGATGGATTCTACACCTACTTCGCGACCGAGAGCTTTACCTATGGCTCGACGCCCGCCCATTGGTCGCACTTGGCCGACTGGGCGCGTGCCCACGGCAAGCTCTTCATCCCCTGTGTCGGCCCCGGATACGACGATACCCGCATTCGACCCTGGAACAGTCGGAACACGCGTTCGCGCGAGAGCGGGGCCTATTACGATCGCGAATTCGCAGCGGCGCTCGGCGCCCAGCCGGACTTGATTGGGATTACCTCGTTCAATGAGTGGCACGAGGGCACGCAGATCGAGCCGGCCGTGCCCAAGGCGATTGACGGGTATCGCTACGAAGACTACCAGCCGCGCGAGCCCGATTACTATCTGGCCAGAACGCGCTTCTGGGCCGCGCGATATGATCCCTTGGCGGTCCGATGAGTCGCCCGGTATCGGTGGTTACCCGGTGTCTTTGCGGCGTAGTGCCAGGGTATTGATCGTCCGGCGGTCGCGAATGTACTTGCGTTCGAAATTGGTGCCCGTCAGCTCTCCCTCCTCGGCGCCGGCCGGCCGCGTAAACGCGATGGGTTCGAGCTGATCCCGACAGTCAGCGGCCACGTGCTCAATCTGCGCGAAATACCCGGCGTGATCGGTGGCAATGCGCATCTCGCCGCCAACCCGGAGGCATCCAATCAGCACGCCCATGTTCGCCTGCTGGAGGAGCCGCCGTTTGCGGTGACGTTTTTTGGGCCACGGATCCGGGAAGTAGATGTGCAGGCAGTCTATCGCGCCGGGCCGGATATGCTCGGTGAGAAATGTCACGGCGTCGGCTCGGATTATGCGGACGTTCGTCAGACCCCAGCGGCCCATTCGATCGGCCGCATGGCGATAGTATTTCCGGGCCCATTCGATGCCCAGAAAGTCCACCTCCGGTTCTGCTTTCGCTTGGTGAACAAGGAATGTCCCTTTGCCCGAGCCGATTTCCAAATGGACGGCATGTTGACGTCCGAAAATTCGAGCGAAATCAAGTTGGCCGGACAAATCCTCCGGCCTCAACACAATCGTATCATACTCTTTAATAGTACGTTTCATGGTCTCCGCGTGTTCGGAAATCGCAAATCATGTGGTTGGTATCCGGGTTTTTGGGGTCGCATTATACGAAAGTCAAGAAGTCGTCGAAAGGCCAAATAAATTTCTGATACAAGCGTTACTAAAGTGGTGCGCACTGGCACACGATTAGTAGGCATGTGAACCCTTTTTGTGGGCCGTGCGTATTTCCGGAGGAACGGAATCGCAGACGCCCGGAAAGGAAGTTGAAGGATGATACTTCAGATGGTCAGGGCGAAGCGGAGGCAAGTTCTCGTCGACATCAACACGCAAAGGGATTTCTTGTTGGCCGACGGTGGTGCCTGCATCAGAAATCACCGACGGGTGTTGGCGCACATCCGGCGGATGATGGCCTGGGCGCGTCGCAAAGACATTCCGACGATCTCCACGTGCGAGATCCATCCGGACGACGGCGCTCACAACGGCGACCCGCGTTACTGCATTGATGGTACGCCGGGGCAGCACAAAATCAGCTATACCCTCATGCAGAATCACATCATGTTCCCGGCCGACGGCAACACGGATCTGCCGCGGGATATGTTGCGCCGTTACCAGCAGATTATCCTCCAGAAACGTACGGAAGACCCGTTCGACGAACCGCGCATCGACCGCCTGCTCAGCGAGCTTTGTGCGGCCGAATTTGTGCTGATCGGCGCCTGTGCCGAAGGGGCCGTCAAAGCGGCTGCCCTGGGCTTGCTCCAACGCGACAAGCGCGTCGCCGTGATTGTCGATGCCGTCGGCTACCACGACAGCCGCGAGGCCAAAATGGCCTTTCGCAAGATGGAGGCCAAGGGCGCGCGCCTGATTGAGACCCGGCGCCTGGCCGGTTCCTCGCATCTGCGTCAGGTGGGCGTCTGCCACTGCGAAAGCTGCCAACGCGTCGGTCAGCGCGTGGTGGTCGGCATGCCGCACGACAGTTAGTATTCCGCTCGTTCTTCTCCTCTTCCAGAGCCGTTCTCCCGCTGCGATCGGCAGGTTGCACAATGGATCGTTTCGTGACGATTCTCATGCGTGTTCGCCCTCGTGCGAACCCCCAGAGGCGGCTCCTCCAGAACAGTTGACACCGTCTGTGCTTCGGGACATAATACGCGCCCGGACGGTTGACGACGAAGGCCTCCGGGACGTTTTGTTGTCCACGAGGGAAAGAACATGGAACGTTCTCGTTTGTCCCCCATCTCTACAGTGTCTCCGCGGCGCGGTCTGGTTGCGCTGGGGGCCTTGCTCGTCCTGGCGTGTACCGTCAGTCCGGTGTGGGCCCGCTCCGGAAGTGCTGCGGCGCGTTTCACCGTCGATGCGGACTATCCGGGCGGCAACATCATCGTCGAGCGGATCGATGGCGACACGGTACATCTGCGTCCCGACTTGCGCGACACGAAGGGCTGGTGGTTCTACTGGAACTTTCGCGTGCGCGGAGCGCGAGGTCGCACGTTGACCCTGCAATTTTCCGGTCGCAGTCCCATTGGCGTGCGGGGCCCGGCGGTGAGCACCGACCGCGGCCGGAGTTGGTCGTGGCTCGGCACCGAGGTTGTGGATGGTGCATCGTTCGCCTATACCTTCGGTGACGACGCCGATGAGGTGCGCTTCTGTCTGGCAATGCCCTATCAGGAGGCAAATCTCCGGGAATTCCTCGCCGCGCATCGAGACGATGCGGGTCTGCGGGTCGAGGAACTTTGCCAAACCAGTAAGGGACGCAGTGTGGAACGACTGCACGTGGGCCGACTGGACGGCGCACCGCGGTTTCGTGTCCTGCTGACCGCGCGACATCATGCCTGTGAGATGATGGCCAGCTACGTTCTTGAGGGTGTGCTGGCGGCGGCTCTGGCGGATACGGACGATGGCTACTGGTTTCGGCGCAACGTCGAGATTCTGGCCATTCCGTTTATGGACAAAGACGGCGTGGAAGAAGGGGACCAGGGCAAGAATCGCCAGCCGCGCGACCATAACCGCGATTACATCGGGCCGAGTCTCTACCCCTCCGTCTCGGCGCTGCGGACCTTCGTGCCCAACTGGTCGAATGGCAAGCTCCGCGCCGCCTTCGACCTGCACTGTCCCTACCTCAGCGGGCAGTACAATGAGGTCATTTATATCGTGGGCAATGTCGACGAATCCATCTGGCAGCAGCAACAGCGTTTCGGGCGCCTGTTGGAGGACGTCCAGCGTGGTTCGCTGGTGTACCGAGCTTCGGACAACCTGCCGTTTGGTAAGGCCTGGAACACGGGGTCGAACTATGCGGCGGGCATGAGTTGCGGTCGTTGGGCCAGTGGGCTCGAGGGCATTCGCCTCGCGGCGTCGTTCGAAATTCCCTACGCCAACGCCAGTGGCCAGGCGGTGACGGCCGAAGGAGCCCGTGCGTTCGGACACAGCCTGGCCAAGGCCATACGTCAATACCTCGAACAGATAGACACCGAAGCACGCGAATCGAGCGAGTTTCGCTCGCGCCCGGTGCAAGTAGGAGGCGTCTTCCCCCAGATGACCGTGATGGCCCAGGGGCTGGGCAGTGACTCCGAGACCGGCATCGGCGCCTTGATCCCGTGGGCGAACAAGCTCTGGGCCGTCGGCTACGTCGCGCACATTCGGGGCCAGGGGCTGGGACTGTACGAGATCGACGAGGACATGACCATGCGGCGTCACCCGGCGTCGGTGACCGGGACCTTCGCCAATCGGATGGTGCACTGGCCCAGCGGTCAGGCCTTCATCGGGCCCCATGCCATCGACGCCGACGGTCACGTGCGCACCATCGACGATCTAAAGGGCTATCGTCTGGCCGCGACCTGCGCCCATTTGACGGAGCCAGACGACAAGGTTTACTTTCTCGGGATGCAGGGACGTTTCTGGGAGGTCGACGTCCGCACGCTCAGAGCGAAGCAGCTCTTCAATCTCGTCGAGGAACTGGAGATCATCAACGCCAAGGAGCATTTCAAGAGTGCCTGCACGGCACAGGGACGCGTGGTTGTCGCCAACAACACGTACGACGAGCAGGAGCACCTGGGGCAGCGCGAGGCGGGGCGCCTGGCCGAGTGGGACGGTCGGCGCTGGACCATCATCGAGCGCAACCCATTCGTTGAGGTCCATGGTAGCAGCGGGAACGATTCTTACGGAGGCGAAACCATCTACGCCATCGGCTGGACCCGTGCCAGCGTCGTCTTGCGCGCTCTGGTCAAGGGCACGTGGCAGCGTTATCTGTTGCCCAAGGCCAGTCACGCCTGGGATCACGCCTGGAACACCGAATGGATGCGGATTCGACACGCGATCACCCAGCGGCTGCTGATGGACGCCCACGGGATCTTCTACGAAGTGCCGATCCAGGCCTACGGGGGCCATATCTGGGGCCTTCGTCCGATCTGCACACATCTGCGGGTCGTGCCCGACTTCTGCTCCTGGCGCGGCCTGTTCGTGATGGCCTCGGACGAGATCCGTGACGACGAGGGCCAGCCCCAGTCGGGACTCTGGTTTGGCAACCTCGACGACCTGTGGCAGATGGGCAAGCCCGTCGGGTGGGGCGGACCCTGGTGGGATACCCCCGTCGAGGCCGAGCAGTGGTCCGATCCGTTTCTGATGACCGGATTCGACAAGAAAGGGGTGCATCTGGCCCACGACGCGAAGGAGCGGGTGCGGTTCTTCATTGAGGTAGATTTTCTGGGTGACGGAAGCTGGAAAGAATACGGGCAGTTCGACGTCTTCCCGGACAAAGGCTACGCGCACCATGAGTTCCCGGACGGTTTCTCGGCCCATTGGGTACGGGTAAAGGCGAACAAAGCGTGCCGGGCCACCGTTTACTTTGTGTACCGTTGAGTCATTGCTGGTATGCTGTTGGGATTGAATCGATTTCTGGATACACGCTCGTTGAGGAGAAGTGAGATGGGACAACCGGATCGAGAACATAGAAGACCACGGGGACGGCTGAGGTTGACTCTCCTGGCGGTGCTGATACTCGCCTCGGCGGGCCGAGCCCAGGATTTGGCGGAGTTCGAGGCGCGGGTCACCGAATTCACGTTGGATAACGGCCTGAAATTCATCGTGCTCGAACGTCACGAAGCGCCGGTGGTGACCTGTTACACCCACGCCGACGTCGGAGCGGCCAACGAAGTGACGGGGCTGACCGGCCTGGCCCATCTGTTTGAGCACATGGCCTTCAAAGGCACCCAGCGCATCGGCACCAGGGACTACGAGGCCGAAGCCCAGGTCATGGCCAAAATCGACGCCATCTTCACAGAGATGAAGGCCGAGCGTCGCAAGGGCGATCAAGCCAACCCGCAGCGCCTGGCTGAGTTGCACCAGCAGTTCCAGGAGGCGCAGCAGGAGACCCAGGCGTTCCTTGTGCATGATGAGTTCGAGGAGGTGCTCAAGCAGGCCGGTGGTACCGGGCTCAACGCCGGGACCAGTTCGGACTACACCGTCTATTTCGTGAACCTGCCCTCGAACAAGCTCGAGCTGTGGATGTTGATGGAGTCGGACCGGTTTCTCAATCCGGTGTTGCGCGAGTTCTACAAAGAAAAGAACGTGGTGATCGAAGAACGGCGCATGCGGACCGAGAGCCAGCCCGTGGGCAAGCTGCTGGAAGAATTCCTGGCGGCTGCGTACAAGGCCCATCCGTACGGGGTGCCGGTCGTCGGGCACATGAGCGATCTGGAGGCGTTGGAGCGAGCCGAGGCCGAAGCGTTTTTCCGGACGCATTACGTGCCGAGCAATCTGACGATGGCCGTCGTGGGCGACGTCGACCCGGCTCGCGTCAAGGCGTTGGCCCAAGCGTACTTCGGACGGATTCCGGCGCGACCCGACCCCGATCCCGTGGAGACGGTCGAGCCGCCCCAGCAGGGGGAGCGTCGCGTCATCGTCGAGGACCCGGCCCAGCCGTTCGTGTTGATCGGGTATCATAAGCCGTCTATCAACCACCCCGACAATGCGGTCTTCGATGCGATCACCGATATCGTGGGCATGGGACGCACCTCGCGGCTCTACAAGAGCCTGGTGAAAGAGAAACGCATCGCCATGTACGCCTCTGGTTTTCAGGGTATGCCGGGCAGCAAATACCCGGGGCTGTTTCTGTTCTACGCGGTGCCCGCCCGCGGTCACAGCAATCAGGAATGCGAAGCGGCGATCTACGCCGAGATCGGGCGGCTCAAGAACGAACTGGTCAGCGCCGAGGATCTGAAAAAGGCCAGGACCAGGGCGCGGGCCAGCGTGATCCGTCAGCTCGACTCCAACTCCGGGCTGGCCGGTCAGTTGACCGCGTTCGAAGTGATGACGGGTGACTGGCGCAACCTGTTCAAACAGATCGACCAGATCAATGAGGTGACCGCCGAGGATATCCAACGCGTGGCCCGACAGTATTTCACCACGAGGAACCGAACGGTGGGCATCATCGAGACGACGACCGGCGAGAACGAATCCTGACAATAGGGGAGCGGACATATGAAAAGCAGGCACGGGCATTGGGCGGCATGGATTCTGACGATAACAGGGGCCGCGTGTTTCATGGGGCTGGCTCCGGCCGCGGCGCTGACCCTCGACCATGAGAAGCTGACGTATCCACCGTTGCATGACATCGTTGTGCCCGAAGTGCAGCGGGTGACGCTGCCCAACGGCATGCGTCTGTTCCTCCTGGAGGACCACGAGCTGCCGCTGATCTACGTTTCGGCCCGCATTCGCGTCGGTTCGATCTACGAGCCGGCTGACAAAGTCGGGCTGGCCGATATCACGGGTGAGGTCATGCGGACCGGGGGCACCGCGAGCAAGACCGGGGACGAGCTGGACGAAGAACTGGAGCGGCTGGCGGCCTCGGTGGAGACGAGCATCGGCCTCAGTTCCGGGTCGGCCTCGGTCTCGGTGCTGAAAGAGGATATCGACCGCGGGCTGGCGATCCTGGCCGATGTGCTCATGCACCCGGCGTTTCGGCCCGACAAGATCGAACTGGCCAAGATGCAGCATCGCAGCTCGATTGCCCGCCGCAACGATCAGCCCGATTCGATCGCCGCACGCGAGTTTCGTCAGCTCATCTATGGGCCTGAGAGTCCCTACGCCCGGCATACCGAGTATGCGACGATCGACAACATTACGCGCGACGATCTGGTCGCGTTTCACAAGCGGTTCTACGCACCCAACAATACGATGCTGGCGGTCTGGGGCGACTTTGATGCTGAGCAGATGGTCGAGCGGATCGAAAAGGCCTTTGCCGATTGGCAGAAGATCGACCTGGACCTGTCGGCGACGCCCGCCGTGGACTATGCGTGGGGCTCGAGTGTGAATCTGGTGAGCAAGCCCGACATCAATCAGTCGAACATCTACCTGGGCCACATCGGCGGCGTGATGAGCGACCCGGACTACTTCGCACTGACCGTGATGAACCAGATTCTCGGTGGTGGTTTTACCGGGCGCTTGTTCAAGAACGTGCGCTCGCGCCAGGGCCTGGCCTATTCCGTATTCGGACGCTACGCCTCTGGCTACGACCATCCGGGCCAGTTCTACGTGGGCTGCCAGACCAAGTCGGCCAGCACCGTCCACGCGATTCGCGCCATGATCGATGAGATCGAGAAGATTACGGCCGAGGAAGTGACCGATGAAGAGCTGGAACTGGCCAAGACGAGCTACCTCAATGCGTTTGTGTTCAATTTCGACAGCAAGGGCGAGATCATTCGTCGCCTGATGACGTTCGAATACTACGGGTATCCGCCCGATTTTCTCCAGCAGACCAAGGACCGCGTCGAGCAGGTCACCAAGGCCGACGTCCTGCGCGTGGCCCGCGCCCATCTCAAGCCGGACACACTGAAGATCCTGGTGGTCGGCAACCCGGCTGATTTCGACGAGCCGCTCTCGACCCTGGGCCAGGTCAACGCCATCGACATCGCGATCCCCACGCCCGGCAAATAGACCGAGCTGGGTTGTGGGACAGGGGCCGCGCGTACGCACCTTGAAGGTTGAAGGCGAACAAGATATGTAGCGAGTGAGTTGATCATTCTTCTATCTGGGAGGCGGAGAGAATGATGGGGCAGGCGAACTTGATTACATTGCGGCTATTGGCAGTGGGGTTGTTTGTCGGTGGTATCGTGTCGACTAGGCTGCCAGGCTTGAGTTTGGGATTGATTTTTGCCGCGGTGGTAATCGCGTGCACGGCCCTGGTGATCATCGAGATCAGAGAAGCGAAGCGGGAGATTGTTGAGAAACTGCAGAAACAGCAGCCACCGCTCTGACTGACGCGGGAAGCGGACAAGCGGTTGACACAGGATACGCGGCGGCGTATAAGCGGGGAGACGTTAACCTTCAGGTATCTTGTCGGTTTTTCCGTTCAGCAGGAGGCTGGAGCATGGGGCGAACGCGAAGGGAGTTTCTCAAGACCATCGGATGGGGTGCGGCGGGTTTGGGAACGGCGCTGGTGTCGGGGTGTGGCGCCTGGCAGAGACTCGGGCGCGGTGCGGTGGGTAGAAAACCCAACATCATCTTCATCCTGGCGGACGATCTCGGCTACGGCGATCTGGGCTGTTACGGGCAGCAGGCGATTCAGACGCCCAACCTCGATCGCATGGCCTCGGAGGGGATGATCTTCACCAATCACTACGCCGGCAGCACAGTTTGTGCGCCGTCGCGGTGCTGTCTGATGACGGGCAAGCACACGGGGCACGCGCATATCCGGGGCAACGCCCGGGTGCCGTTGCGGCCGGGCGATGTCACCGTGGCCGAATTGCTCCAGCAGGCCGGCTACACGACGGGGATTATCGGCAAGTGGGGTCTCGGCGAGCCCGAGACCACCGGGATTCCGAATCGGCAGGGCTTCGACTACTGGTTTGGCTACCTCAACCAGCGGCACGCCCACAACTACTATCCTGAATATCTCTGGCGCAACGAAGAGAAGGTAATGTTGGATAACGAGGTGCGACCGGTCAATCCACCGGGCGGGGTGGCGACGAAGCGCGTGCAGTATTCGCACGATCTCTTCGCCATCGAGGCGCTGTCCTTTGTCGAACGCCACCACGAGGACCCGTTCTTTCTCTATCTGGCCTTCACGATTCCCCATGCCAACAACGAGGCGAAGGGCGAGGGCATGGAAGTGCCGTCTCACGTGCCGTACACCGATGAGAGCTGGCCCGATCCGCAGAAGGGCCACGCCGCGATGATCACGCGGATGGATAGTGACATCGGCCGGTTGTTCGAGAAGCTCAAAGCGCTGGGGATTGACGACGACACGCTCGTGCTGTTTTCCAGTGATAACGGGCCGCACAAGGAGGGCGGAGGCGACCCAGCCTTCTTCAACAGCAGTGGTCCACTGCGCGGCTACAAACGGGCACTCTACGAGGGCGGGATTCGTGTGCCGCTGATCGCCCGCTGGCCGGGCAAGATCGAGGCCGGTTCCGGCACGGACCACATCTCGGCCTTCTGGGACTTCCTGCCCACTTGCTGCGATCTGGCGGGCGTGGTGCCGCCGGAGGATATCGATGGGCTCTCGATGTTGCCCACGCTGCTGGGCCAGCCTGGCAAACAGCGGCAGCATCGTTTCCTGTATTGGGAATTCCATGAGCAGGGCAAAAGGCAAGCGGTCCGCATGGGCAACTGGAAGGGCGTCCGCCTCAACGTGGCGAAAGAGCCAGACGGACCCATTGAGTTGTATCATCTTGGATTCGATCCGGGCGAGACCACGGACCTGGCGGCCGAGCACCCAGAGATCGTCGCCCGCATGGCCGACATCATGCGGACGGCGCGGACGCCGGCGGAGCACTGGCCCTGGCCGGCGTGAATCATTTTGTCGAGGTTTTCGAGAAAGGGATCCGGTGATGACGAGCCGACGCGAGTTCATCCGCATGCTGGGGACCGGTGCCACGTCGCTCATCGCCGGTAGGACCCTCTCTGGCGCAACCGGGGCCGAGCCCAGTGTGCCGCGGGGGCCCAACTTCGTCTTCATTCTTATCGATGACCTGGGCTGGACCGATCTTGGGTTCATGGGTAGCCGGTATTACGAGACGCCGCGGATTGATGCGTTGGCCTCAGAAAGCGTCGTGTTCAAGCAGGCCTACTCCAACGCGCCCAACTGCGCGCCGACGCGGGCCTGTCTGATGTCCGGCCAGTATGGACCTCGACACGGCATCTATACCGTCGGGACGCCTGAGCGAGGTCGGGCCGAGCGGCGCAAACTGATCCCGACACCGAACGCGACGGAACTGGGCACCGAGCACGTAACCATCGCCGAAGCACTCAAACCCGCCGGCTATGCCTGCGCCTGCATCGGCAAATGGCATTTGGGGAGCAAAACCCCGCATCGGCCCCAAGATCGCGGTTTCGATGTGGTCTACGACCGCAGTCGCCGAGGGCACTATGCCGAGGATGGGCAGTACCTCACTGACCGGCTGACGGATGAGTCGGTGAGATTCATCAAAGCCTATCGCGACAAGCCGTTCTTCCTCTACCTATCCCATCATGCCGTCCACACGCCGATCCAGGCCAAGGCCGAGTTGACGGCGAAGTACGAACGCAAGACACCGGTAGGAGAGCACAGAAATCCGAGGTATGCGGCGATGATCGAGAGTGTCGACCAGAGCGTCGGGCGGGTCTTGGATGCTCTGAACGAGCTCAAGTTGGCGCAGAACACCGTGGTGTTCTTCTTCTCCGACAATGGCGGATATGCGAACGCCACTTCCATTGATCCCTTGCGCGGTTCCAAGGGGATGCTCTACGAAGGGGGAATTCGCGTACCGGCCATCGTGCGCTGGCCCGGCGTGACACGGGCGGGGCGGGTTTGTGACGTGCCCATCATCGGGATCGATTTCTATCCCACGATCCTGGAAATGGCGCACGCGCCGAGACCGACGGGGCACACGTTGGACGGCGAGAGCCTCGTGCCCCTCTTGACCGAGAAGGCAGACCTCAAACGCGATGCCATCTTCTGGCATTTCCCCGCCTACCTGGAGCCCTATAACGATCGGCAGTGGCCCTGGCGGATCACACCGGCCGCTGCTATCCGGCAGGGGGACTGGAAACTCATCGAGTTCTTCGAGGACGGACGTCTCGAACTGTACAACGTTCGGGACGATATCAGCGAGACGACCAACCTGACCGACACGGAGCCGGCGCGGGCCAAGATGCTGCACGCGAAGCTACTGGCGTGGCGGCAGCGCGTCAATGCGCCGGTACCAACACAACTGAATCCGCAGTTCGATTCAGCCGCTCTCAAACGGCCCTGACAGCCGGGCCGAAAGTGGACATTCCTCGGCGTGATATTCCGAGCTGGGCCCGGCGGACATAATTTGCCCGGAAATGGCCAAGTTGTTGAGAAACCTCGGTTTTAAGCGTTGACAGGCCCGCGCCGGTTCTATATACTCACCGCCTTTATTTGTCCTGGCAGAAGTCATCTCACAGGTGAGATGGCACGTTCACAAGTATAGACTCGAGCAGAATAATCTTTTCGATCCGTAAACGGAACAGAAGGAGAACGTAAGCATGGCTGAAAAAAGGGTGTATTTCTTCGGTGGCGGAAAAGCCGAAGGTAATGCCAAGATGAAGGAATTGTTGGGGGGCAAAGGGGCCAACCTTGCTGAGATGACCAGCCTGGGCGTGCCGGTGCCGCCGGGATTCACGATTGCGACGAAGGTTTGTGGCGAGTACTACAAGTCGGGTGGCAAGTGGCCGAAAGGTTTGGCCGAAGAGGTCGAGAAGAACGTGGCCAAGCTGGAAAAGGCCATGGACGCGAAGATGAGCGATCCGAAACGCCCGCTGCTGGTCAGTGTGCGCAGCGGTGCGGCCGTCTCGATGCCCGGCATGATGGATACCGTCCTGAACCTGGGCCTCAACGATGACGTGATCGAAGGCATCATCGCCAAGACAGGCAACGCTCGTTTCGCCTATGACATCTATCGCCGGTTCATCGACATGTTCGGCGACGTCGTGATGGGTTGCCACCACGAGTACTTCGAAGAGAAGATCGATGCGGCCAAGAAGAAGGCCCGCGTCGAGGTCGACAGCGATCTCAGCGCCGAGCAGCTCAAGGGCGTGGTCGAAGAGTACAAGAAGGTTTACAAGAAACACGTCGGCGAGATGTTCCCGCAGGACGGCATGGACCAGCTCAAGCACGCGATCGACGCGGTGTTCGGTTCGTGGAACAGCTCCCGCGCGATTCGCTATCGCGAACTCAACGACATCAAGGGCCTGCTGGGCACGGCGGTCAACGTGCAGGCGATGGTCTTCGGTAACATGGGCGACGATTGCGGTACGGGCGTGTGCTTCACGCGTAACCCGAGCACAGGCAAGAAGGAATTCTACGGCGAGTTCCTGATGAATGCTCAGGGCGAGGACGTCGTGGCTGGTATTCGCACGCCGATCGAGCTGAGCAAACTCAACAAGGTCATGCCCAAGGCGTACAAAGAGCTGACCAAGCTCATGACCCGCCTGGAGAAGCACTACAAAGACATGCAGGACATGGAGTTCACCATTCAGGAGAAGAAGCTCTACATCCTGCAGACCCGTAACGGCAAGCGCACGGCGATGGCCGCCGTCAAGACGGCCGTCGATATGGTCAACGAGCGGTTGATCCCGAAGAAAGAGGCCGTGATGCGGGTCACACCCGATCAACTGGACCAGTTGCTGCACCCGCAGTTCGATCCGAAGGCCAAGCGCGACGTCATCGCCTCGGGCCTGCCTGCGTCGCCCGGTGCGGCTGTCGGTCAGATCGTCTTTACGGCCGACGTGGCCGAACAATGGCGCGATAAGGGCAAGAAAGTCATCCTGGTTCGCAAGGAGACCAGCCCCGAAGATATCGGTGGTATGGATGCGGCCCAAGGCATCCTGACGGCGTTCGGCGGCATGACCAGCCACGCCGCGGTGGTGGCGCGCGGTATGGGCAAGTGTTGCGTGGCCGGTGTGGCTGGTTTGAACATCGACTACAAAGCCAAGAAGCTCAGCGTCGGCAAGGTCACGCTCAAGGAAGGTGACTGGATCAGCCTCGACGGTACGGCCGGTCAGGTCATGAAGGGCCAGTTGGCCACGGTCGAGACCACCCTGAGTGGTGATTTCGGCAAGTTCATGAAGATGTGCGATCAGGTCCGCACGCTGGGTGTGCGTACGAATGCGGACACGCCTGTCGATTCGCAGCGGGCCCGTGAATTCGGCGCCGAGGGCATCGGCCTGACCCGGACCGAGCACATGTTCTTCGAGGGCGACCGGATCTGGCCGGTGCGGCAGATGATTCTGGCCGCCGATGACTATGCCGCCTATCTCAAGGCGCTGGAAGATGCCGCGGACGGCAAGGCCAAGAAGGTTGTCGAGAAAGAGTATGCCACGGCCAAGAAGCAGTTCGAGGGCGCGTTGAAGAAGCTGCTGCCGCTCCAGCGGGGCGATTTCGAGGGCATCTTCACGGCGATGAGCGGTCTGCCCGTGACGGTTCGTCTGCTCGATCCGCCGCTGCATGAGTTCCTGCCCCAGGATACCGCCAGCCAGGCCGAGATGGCCAAGCGGCTGGGCGTCAAGCCGAAGGTGGTCAAGGACAAGGTCGCGTCGCTGCACGAGTTCAACCCGATGCTGGGCCATCGTGGCTGCCGCCTCTCGATCACCTACCCGGCCATCGCTCGCATGCAGGCCCGCGCCATTATCGAAGCGGCTCTGAATGTGAAGAAGAAAGGCAAGAAGGCCATCCCCGAGATCATGGTCCCGCTGGTCGGCACCGTGGCCGAGCTGAAGATGGTCAAGGATGAGATCATCGACGAGATCAAGGCCGTCTTCAAAGAGAAAAAGGCCAAGATCGCCTATCTGGTCGGTACGATGATCGAAGTGCCGCGTGCCGCTTTGACGGCCGACGAGGTCGCCGAGGAGGCTCAGTTCTTCAGCTTCGGCACCAACGACCTGACCCAGATGACCATGGGTTTCTCACGTGACGATGCGGGCAAGTTCCTGGGCGAGTACGTCCGCAAGGACATCTACCACGCCGATCCGTTCCAGCAACTGGACCAGACCGGTGTCGGCAAGCTCGTCGAGATGGGTACCAAGCTCGGCCGCAAGACCCGCAAGAAACTCAAGGTCGGGATCTGTGGCGAGCACGGCGGCGAGCCCAGCAGTATCGATTTCTGCCACCGCGTGGGCATGAATTACGTGTCCTGCTCGCCGTTCCGCGTGCCGATCGCCCGTCTGGCGGCCGCGCAGGCAGCGGTCAGAAACAAGTAAGAGGCGGTTGACAGATGCCGTCCCAACGGTAAAATACAAGGTGCGTCGAGACCTTCGGCGCACCTTGTTTTCGTGGTGAGAGTAGCTCAGCTGGTTAGAGCACCAGATTGTGGATCTGGGGGTCGCGGGTTCGAATCCCGTCTTTCACCCTTGCATCTCTTGCAGTCCCCACTGTCCCCCAGGGCCAGTGGTCTGCGCCGGGCCGGCGTGTTTCTTCTCTTGAATCCCCTCGGA
>Ga0272443_10000301_pt1 | contig 94114 bp, 84 predicted proteins | sample SSMAcet12_FD_193581 | JGI IMG/M metagenome (GOLD analysis project Ga0272443, IMG submission 193581) | Marine sediment archaeal communities from Little Sippewissett salt marsh, Falmouth, MA, United States - SSM-Acet-12 | ecosystem: Environmental > Aquatic > Marine > Wetlands > Sediment ...
ATTTCGGTCTCCAGTACAGGGAGGAGATCCGGGAAAAATTCTTTTTCACCCTGGGCGGGGTCTATACCCTTGAATCCCGTGTGGGCTCTTCCCTCCAGTACAGCGTCAAAAACACCATATACAGCGGTACCAGTGAAGCCTATCTGAATGATTCGATTATTGTGAATCCGGACTATACGGTCATTGAAGACACCATCAGCAATGATTTTACAATGCCTTCAAAGATCGGCGTGGGTTTGTCGCTGGGCATACCCGATAAACTGATCATCACCGGGGATTACGTCATGCAGGACTGGACCGGGGTGCTCTCAGGTGAGAATTACAAGCTGACCAGCGCTTCCTCCCTTCACCTGGGGATGGAATTCACTCCCGATGCGGAAGCCCTTCGGGGCTACCATAAGTTAATGACCTACAGGTTGGGAGGATACCATTCCAACTATTACCTGATGGTCAACGGATACCAGCTCCGGGATTATGGCATAACTTTTGGGGTAGGATTACCGGTGAGAACGCTGCAGTCCAGTTTCAATGTGGCTTTCACACTGGGTACCAGGGGTACCACAGAGGATAATTTAATAAAAGAAAATTATGGAATTATCACATTTAATGTAACTTTACACGACCTCTGGTTCCGTAAAAGAAGATATGATTAACACAGGAAAATACGAAAACAGAATGAAACCGAAAGTACTCAGACCCATTTTAGTGAAAGCCTTGATCCTTTTGTTTGTTCTGCCCGGGATGTCGCAAAAGGGAATTGAGGACGGTTCCAAGTACGGAAAAGGAGAGGATTCCATCAACTGCATCAAGAACCTTTCACTATACAGGGAATTTTATAAGCACAACAACTATAAGGATGCGATCATCCCCTGGAGGAAAGTCTTTTCCCAGTGCCCTGCATCCAGTGAAAGAATGTACGTGGAAGGGGTGAACATGTACCGGAATTTCATTGAGGCGGCACCGAATGATGAGCGGACCAGGGGCCTGATCGATACCCTGATGCTGATCTATGACAGGCGCGCCGAATACTTCAACGGAAGGGGAAACATCCTGGGCCGCAAAGCCATTGACCTGCTTCGCTACCGGAGAGATGACATCGATGCCGTGGAGGAGGCCTACGGCTATCTGAAGGAAAGCATTGAACTGGAAAAGAAGGAATCCAGGGATGCGGTGCTGATCACCTTCGTCTCGGCCAGCATCACCCTGAACATGGCAGGGAAGATCGACGACAACCAGTCCATTGAAGACTATTTCATGGCCACTGAAGTCGTGGACCAGCTTTTGGGCAGCAGCAGCCGCTGGAAAGAAGCCAAAGCGGTGATCGATGAGAACATGCTGAAAAGCGGATTACTCACCTGCGAGGCACTCAATAAGTACTTTCAGCCCAAGTACGAGGACAACAAAAATGACAGGGAATTCCTCCAGAGTGTCATCACCTTCTACACAGCCTCCGGGTGCGACAAGGAGGATCTCTATGTGAGCGCAGCCGAAAAAATGTACGAGCTGGATCCCGGACCCGAATCGGCCCATAACCTGGCCATCTTGTTTATATCCAAAAATGATTACAGGAAAGCCATCCGTTATCTGAAGGAAGCCTGTATGGGCGAAAGTGTTGAAACGGAGACCAAGGCGGAATGGTTCTATGAGCTGGCGGTTGTCTCCAGCGCCAACGGAGATTACTGTGACGCAATTGATTACGCCAGACAGGCCATTAACCTGAAGAGCGATTACGGGAAAGCTTACATGCTTCTGGGGGATGTTTTCATCGCATCCCGCGACAACCTGGGAGAAGATTTTGAAAAACGGACTGCATTCTGGGCTGCGGCTGATAAATATGCCAAAGCTGCCTCGGTGGATCCCGATGTGGCCAATGAAGCTTACCAGAAACTGAATGATTATAAAGCGCAGTACCCCGATAATGAGGAGGTATTCTTCCGGGACCTGAAGGACGGGGATTCCTACCTCGTGGGAGGCTGTATCAATGAATACACGACGGTCAGGTCCAGGGAATAGGGCATGACCGGCCGGTGAAACCAAAAGGAGGGTGTCCCTGAAGGGATGCCCTTCTCTCATTTACTGAAGTGTCTCGTAATTATTAACTTTGTACCCATGGTTCCCCCGGGAAAATATCTGCTGCCTCTGTTCATCACGGTTCTGATCCTGTCCGCGGGATGCGAGAATGACATCGAAAGGATCCAGATGCTGACCGATGAAACAGTGATGCCTGCCGTAACGGGTTCCAACGTGGAAGTCATTTACAGTGACTCGGCCAGTGTGAGGGTGCAGGTCCTGGCCCCTTCCTTCAGGCAGTTTTCAAACATCGAACGGCCTTACATGGAATTTCCGGACGGAATTGAGGTCTTCTTTTATGATGACTCCCTCCATATTGAATCGGAGATCAGGGCCGATTATACCATCTATTATCCGGACGAAGGGCTGTGGCATGCCACCGGCAATGTGATCGCCAGAAGGCTGGATAGCGGGGATGCGCTGAACACGGAGGAGCTTTTCTGGGATGAGGGAAAACACCTGATCTATTCAAACACCTTCACAAGAATCCAGAACGAAGATGGTACGTTTTACGGCAAACGCGGGTTTGAATCGGACCAGGAACTTACAAACTGGCAGCTGAAGGGATCCAGCGGAACAGTCAATGTACAGGATGAAGAATAACCTGTCTGCCATATTTGAAGTGATCTGGTTCGTACTGGGCGGACTGATGTGCTTTATCGCAGTGGATGTGACCGTCAGTAGCGGTATCGGTGAGAGCTGGTACTATTTCCTGTTTGCGATCCTGGCGTTTATCATGTACTTTTTCAGAAGAAAAATGCGGCTTTCAAGACGGTAATCCATGGCCTACCTACCTGTGATCCTGGTTTCCATTTTATTCTCCGCTTTTTTTTCAGGCAGCGAGATTGCGTTCGTCTCCTCCAACAAACTGCGCATCGAGATCGACAAAAAACAGAAGAAGTTCTTTGCGGGGATCGTCAGCATTTTCACGAAGCATCCCTCCCGGTTCATCGCCACCATGCTTGTGGGAAACAACATCGCCCTTGTCATTTACGGGATCGCATTCGCCGGACTGCTCGAAAAACCAATCGAAGAGCTTCTGGGAACTGATTCCCATGTGGTCGTGCTCATTTTCCAGACCCTGATCTCCACGCTGATCATCCTTCTTACAGCCGAATTTCTTCCCAAGACCCTGTTCAGGCTCAATCCGAACAACCTGCTCCGGCTGCTCAGCATCCCCATCCTGATCTTCTATGTCATCCTCTTTCCTGTGACGATCCTGACCATCGGCATCTCCAATTTCACAATGCGCCACCTGCTGCGGGTCCCTCCCGATACGAAGGACCTTGAACCGGTTTTCAGCAAGGTGGATCTGAACCATTTCCTGACCTCCCTGCAACCCGAAGAACAGAAAGGCAGGGAGGCGCTGGAGGACCTCAGGATCTTCAAAAATGCACTGGAGTTTTCACATCTGAAGGTGCGGGACTGCATGATCCCGCGGCCCGATATGATCGCCCTCGAGGTGGACACCCCCGTGAATGAGCTGAGGAGAAAATTCATTGAGACAGGGCTCAGCAGGATCCTCATCTACGTGGACCACATTGACAATGTGACCGGGTATGTGAATTCCAAGGACCTGTTCAAGCGCCCGGACAGGATCAGCGCCCAGCTGATCCCCGTGCAGTTCGTTCCCGAAACACTCCCGGTCAATAAGCTGCTTACTTCATTCATCAAGGAGGGGAAGGGCATTGCGGTGGTGGTGGATGAGTTCGGGGGGACCTCCGGAGTGATCACCACCGAGGATATCATCGAGGAGATTTTCGGAGAGATCGAAGACGAGCACGATTCCAGCGATCTCATCGAAAAACAGCTGGATGAATCGCGGTACCTGTTCTCGGGCAGGCTGGAGATCGATTACCTCAACGAAAAATATCTCCTCGGGATCCCCGAATCGGAAGAGTATGACACCCTGGCCGGATATATTATCTATCACTATGAAAGCATCCCGGAAAAGGGGGTTCACGCGGAGATGGATAATTTTCTGATCACCGTCACCGGCGTCAGCTCAAACCGCATTGAACAGGTGGAGCTGCGGGTGGTCCGTTCCTGACGAAACAATTTTCACCTGATCCGCTTTTAATAAACCTCTAAATATTACTATATTCGTACGCTCAAATTTTTTGACCTTACACTGAATAATCGGATTTGAAAGATGGCAACACTGCAGAATATAAGAAACAGGGCGGGACTGCTGGTAGCGATTGTGATCGGACTGGCGCTGTTCGCCTTTATCCTGGGAGATATGCTGGGCTCGGGGACATCGGCCTTTTCAAAGCGGACCGTGGCGGAGATTAACGGGAAAGCCATCGGGGTTGCCGAGTACATGGATCGCGAAAAAGCGCTGCGCGAGTTTTATGAGCTCAATGCAGGGGGACAGTCCCTGGACGCTGAGATGGAGCGGCAGATCCAGCAGGAAACCTGGAGAAGGATGGTCAGGCAGACCATCATGGACCGTTCCTACCGGGACCTGGGCATCCACGTGAGCGCAGATGAGCTGAAAACCATGGTCACGGGCGATCAGGCCATGAGACTGACCGGGAATCCCTCCCTCGGTGAACCGCACCCCATCGTGCGCCAGATGTTTTCCAATCCGGAGACGGGCATGCTGAACCGCGAGATCATGACCAACTATTTCAATGCACTTGACAATCCGCAGTTCGCACAGGAAAAAAAGAGGTGGCTCTTCATCGAGCAGGAGATCATCAACGAGAAAATGAGCCAGAAGTATTTCAACCTGGTGAGACAGGGATTTCAGCCTTCATCCCTCGATCTTCAGGACCATGTGAGGGAAACGGGGAAGAGTGCGGACTTTGTCTATATCTCAAAGCCATATTCGACCGTGACCGACGATGAGATCTCCTTTACCGAGTCGGACCTGAAAAAATATTACCGTGACCACAGGGACCGCTATCTGCAGGAAGCCTCAAGGACATTCCAGTACGTGGTTTTCGAGGTGGAACCCAGTGAAAAGGATATCGAAAGTGCAAGGTTCTGGGCGGCACAGACGAAGGCCGAGTATGGCAGGACCCCGGAAAGGGAGGTGCCCAGGTATGTGAACGGGGTTTCGGATGAGCCGTTCGACCGGCAATATTACAGCTATGAAGAAGTACCTGCAATGATCCGGGATTCCGTCTTCAACGCCTCCATTGGGGAAGTGTTCGGACCTTACCGGGAAGAGGATGCTTTTAAACTGGCCAGGCTGCACGATGTACAGATGCGGCCGGATTCGGTAAGGGCCCGGCACATTCTCCTCAATCCGCAGGAGTACAGGGGGAGCAGGGAGGCGGTCAGGAATGTGGCGGACAGCCTCAAAGGGGTAATCGAGCGGGGAGGAAATTTCAACCAGCTCGCACTTGAATACTCGGCCGACGAAAGCAACCGGGCCATCGGAGGCGACCTCGGATGGTTCAAAGAAGGCACCATGGTCCCCGAATTCATCAATCCCTGCTTCGAGAACAACACGGGCGATGTGGTGGTCGCAGAATCCGGATTCGGCATGCATGTCATCCGGATCGAAGCACAGAGCAGGCCGGTCCGCAAGATCCAGCTGGCTGTGATCGTGCGGAATATTTACGCAAGTGACGAGACCAACCAGGATTACTACAACCGGGCGGTCAAATTCAGGGGCAAGGCCACAAACCTTGAGAAATTCACGGAACAGGCGCGTGAATTCGGCCTGGATCCCCGTTTTGCGCCCAACATTACAAAAGACCAGCAATCCATTCCCGGTATCGTAGACCCCATCTCAATCATCAAATGGGCTTTCTCGGCCGAAGAGAACAGCGTAAGCAACATCTTCAGCCAGAGCGACGAGAAATATATCATCGCGGTGCTCACCGAAGCCAGGGAGGATGGATATGCAAAGCTGGATGAAGTGAGGGCGGAGATCGTTCAGGAGGTCAAAAAACAGAAGAAAGCCGATCTGCTGGCCCGGCAGCTCAACGAGGCGCTGGCTGGTGTCAGCGACCTGGCCCGGTACGGGTCCGAGCACCAGGAGGAGGTGGGGGAAGCCACGCAGGTGCGGTTCTCAAATACATTCGTATCCGGGATCGGCCTCGAACCGAAGATTGTCGGCGCCGCCATGCACCTGCCGGTGGACGGGATCTCCGAACCCCTTGCCGGCGAAAGCGGGGTATTCGTGATCTCCGTGACCAACCGCACCGAACCCGAGATGCCGGAGACGATTGATCCCGCGCTGGTATCCAGGCTCACATATGCCCTGGAATCCAGGAGCAACTTCGAGGCATACAATGCGTTGCTCAAGGCCGCCGAAGTGAAGGACAACCGCCTGGAAATTTTCTACAATTAAGACCGGTGTCGCTCAGAAAGTGATCGTTCCTTCGATCATCACTCCTCTGAACCATGCACCCTCAAACCGCTGGCCAAGCCAGCCTTCACCTGAATAGTCCTGCCGTACGTATTCAATCTTGGTCAGGATATGAGGAGTGACGAACCATCCGCCACCCAGGTTCAGCCTGCGGATGTTTCTGATAGCCGCGTTTTCCGTCTGCCTGCCGGAGACAAGGTTATACCTTGCTCCTCCGTAGAATTGCTCATTTCCACCAAACCGGTACAGGAGTTCACCCCCGGCCTGGTGATAGGATCCGTTCCCACCGGCTTCCCCTCCCATGACATATTCATATATGCCGAAAAATTCCAGGCCCCGGAATTGAAGAAATGGATTCGCCTGAAAAGATGCAACCTGGAGGAATCCGGGATTGAACCTGCCACCGGTAAAAATATCATCTCCTCCTTCCGGTACCAGCACAGAATAATACCTCGATCCCGCACGATCCCCTCCAAAAAGACTGGTGCCTGTCGTTGTTCCCATGTTCATGTACCATGAGCCGGTGAGCCTGATCCTCAGTGCGTCAACCGGCCGGTCGTCGTATCCCAGCTTTCCGTAAAAAGAAATTCGGTTATCATGATTGTTCTGGCCGGTGACCGTAACGTGCTGGTTCAGCTTGCCGTTGGAGATCCCGATGAGACCGATAAACGCGCCGGTTCTGATGGTTACTTCTCCGAATACTTCGGTAGTGAAAGCATCCATGATGAAGTTCCCCACAAAAGGATTGTGGATCGCCTCCGCATTATCCGTACGCCTGAAATGGGCGTCCCCGTAATTGATCTCATCCAGCCCGGCCCTGATACTGATCCTGTTCATGAATTCCGACAGGAGACCTTCCCTGATGAAATCCAGACGACTCACAGTGATGTGTCCCCCTTTAACCCAGGTATCGTTATGATGGCGGGAAGATAGGTATGTCCTCAGGTGCATCCTGATCCCGTCCGCCAGCAATACATCAATATCCAGGTTTGCTGTCGGCAAATTGAAGTTCGGAACCAGATCGTACAGTTCCTCGCTGTCACTGTGGTGTTCGAGGCCCTGGAACTGCAGGGTAAAATCACCCCCGACATTCACTTTCAAACCGCTGAATTCCGCGGTATCGGTAACGGGCTCCTCAAAATGCTGCCCGTAAAGGAAAACTGCCGTTGCCAGCAGCGATACAACTATAAATGTTTTTTTCATGGGTCCTGAATTTTAAGGGTGAATGGGTTACCTGTTCTTTTTTAACACCATACGGAAGGCTACCGTCACTTCATCACCTGTCTTTAATGTGCCCAGAATGGCTGTGGGCGGTCTGATACCAAAATTTGACATACTCAGCTTCACTGATCCGGATACCACGATCTCCGAAACGGATAAGATTTCCCCCGAGACCGGTACGATGATCCGGCCGGCTTCCCCGGCTACAAGAAGCTTCCCGGTGATTGATCCGTGGAAGGAATCCGAATTGATATTCAGTACTTCCGGTGCAGATGTCTGAAAGGTAATATCGGGATATCTTTCAGCCAGCACGGCATCATGCGTCTTTTTGTTCATGATGGAGCTCTGGTTTTTAATACTTTCGGCTCTCGCGCGAACGTGTACAGACTGGATCAGCATGGTCTCTGTTTCCGGCAATAGCTTTAGAGAACAGGTAAAATCCTTTATTTCCATTTCCCAGTCGTGAATGTTGGAGGTTCCGCTGACGGTCATTGTACTGCGTTGCCTGTCCGCAGTATAATGGAACTGCGCGTGCATGGGAAGGCCAATGGTTATCAGACTGGCTATTATGACGGAGATACGGCAGTAGCATTTCATACAGCTATCCTTATTTCTGTGGTGGTCATGTACCATCACCACCACATCATTCGAAACACTGTTGTTGGGGCTGCTTTAGAAATATACAGGCAGGGAGTACCTGTGGGAAGTCTTTCGGAAATAATAACAATCATTGGGCAGAATTGTTGACCGGCGTTCCGGTTTTGATCCGGAACTGGTTCTCAGTTTCACCTGATCCCTGGAATCCAGGAGCAACTTTGAGGCATATAATGCGTTGCTCAAGGCCGCCGAGGTGGAGGGCAACCGTATCCCTCTCCCCGAACGGATCTTCGCCTGAAGCAGATGCGGTCATCGCTGCCTAAGCTGGTGCGAAGAAGCAGGTTCAGCAGCGATATCGTATGCTGCGAAAGACAGCAGTGACCGGTCCAGGTGGGTACAAAGCGCTGCCTGTGGCTGAGCCGGACGAATGAAGACCAACTGAACGGGCTGTCGTGCGCAGAACGCTGCCAGAGCGGTCTCGAAAAGAGGAAGAAAAGTCCATATCCCTTTCAGGCAAAACAGGAAGTCACACTTTTATGACTTTTATACTTTATTGTGACTTTCCTTATTCCCGGATACTTGTGTCACATACTCGCATCCAATTCATAGATAAGGTTTTATGAAACAAGAGGAGGGATAGGTGGATGGATAAAAACTCACAAAATTGTGCAAAAGTAACAAATCACTCACTTCGTGAAATCGCAAAACGGGTATCCCTTTTTTTTATATTACTCGGTACTGAACTATCCGTATATTCCTTGTTTCCAAACGGGTCCCGGGTCGGGACCATGACACTTCCTGCCGCTCGTAATAACCTGTTTCTCAATTCTATCCTGATCCTCGTAGTGTAATGGATCCTGTTTAACTTTCTTCGGTCCGTGACATAGTTTCCCTACACCGGGATCCGTTCGGAGGAGAGACCTGCCACCTGAAGCAGATGCGGTCATCGCTGCCTAAGCTGGTGCGAAGCAGCAGGTTCAGCAGCGATACCGTATTCTGCGAAAGGCCACGGCGGTGACCGGTGGTTCAGTCCACGTTGTCGTGCAGGTAAGAGTTGTCGTTGCGGAGCCTGGGGCCGCCTTCCCCGTTCTCTTCCTCATCGGTCAGCCGGTAACGGGACACCTCCTGATCCTCCGAATGTTTCTGACGATCGATGGTGATCCTCTTCCGCACATAGGCCGGTATGTTTTCCAGCTCCTCGATCTCATCGTTCCCTGAATTGGTCACGTATCCCCGCTCTTTCAGCTTCTCATGGGTTTCCTTCAGGTTCCGCACCCGCTCGGCCATCTTTTTATCCCGCTCATCCTGATCGGAGTCCTTCCGCCGGTCCATCAATACATATTCTTCCGCATTCTCCCCCTCCTTCACGTCAAATTTCAGGGATGCCTGGAAAGCGGTCACGCTGGAATGGGATTTTTTCTGCTTTTCCGCTGCGGGATCGCCATCCCGCAGCGGGATAATGTGCTTCTCCTTCTTTCCCACATACAGCTCTGGAATGCTGTTCATCTTGAAGCCGGTGGCAATGATCGTCACGCTGATCTGTTCCCCCAGGCTTTCATCGCTTCCCAGTCCCCAGATCAGGGTGGTGTCCCGGGAGGATGCCCCTACCACGTAGTCGGTGATCTCCGAGATCTCGTCCATGGTGATCTCATCGGTCCCGGAGGTGATATTCAGCAGCACACTCCTGGCCCCGACAATGTCGTTGTTGTTCAGCAGCGGAGAGGTGAGTGCGGCGGCAATGGCTTCCCGCGCCCGGTTCTCGCCCGTTGCTGTGGCGGATCCCATGATGGCCACCCCGCTGTTGTTCATCACGGTCTCCACATCCGCAAAATCCACATTGATATAGCCATGCACGGTAATAATCTCTGCGATGCCCCTTGCTGCAATGGCCAGCACGTCGTCGGCCTTGTCAAAGGCATTGCTGACCCTCAGGTTGCCGTAGATCTCACGGAGCTTCTCATTGTTGATCACGAGCAATGAATCCACATGGTCCTTCAGCTCATTGATCCCTCTGATTGCCTGGTCGATGCGCTCGGGTCCCTCAAAACGGAAGGGGATGGTGACTATGGCTACGGTGAGTATCCCCATTTCTTTGGCGACCCGGGCAATCACGGGTGCGGCACCGGTCCCGGTGCCCCCTCCCATGCCGGCCGTGATGAACACCATCTGCGTATTGCTGGCGAGCACCTCCTTGATGCGGTCCAGCGACTCCATCGCCGCTTCCCTGCCGATCTCGGCTTTGCTGCCGGCACCCCTTCCCTCGGTGAGCATATCCCCGAGCTGGATCTTGACGGCGACCGGACTGTTGTGGAGGGCCTGTGCGTCCGTGTTGCATACCACGAAATTCACATCCTTGATGCCCTTCCGGTACATATGGTTCACCGCATTGCTGCCGCCTCCTCCGACACCGATCACCTTGATGATGGATGACCTTTCCGGGGGCAGATCGAAATTCATTAATTCTTCCATGGTGTTCTGTTCTGGTTTATCTACATCCTGACGTCGCTCTCGTCGAAAATATCGCTGAGCGTATTTTTCAGGCTTTCCAGGATTTTTCCTTTCCTGACTCCTTTCCTGACCTTCCTGTCAGCCTCTTTTCCATTTTCCTGCCCGGTCTCAACGGTCTCCTCGACGGGCATCTCCTCATCCTTCTCCTCATAATATTCGAGCCCTTTCAGCAGCAATCCCACCGAGGTGGCGAACATGGGCTGGTTCACCTCGTCGGGGGTGTCCGCGGCAAGACGCTCGCTGGGGAACCCGATGCGGACATCCAGTCCGGTCTTGAACTTGACCAGCTGGTTCAGGTGCTTCAGCATGGCCCCGCCGCCGGTCAGCACGATTCCCGCACTCAGTTTATCCATGTACCCCGAGTTCTCGATCTCGTATATGACCGCGTCGATGATTTCCTCCATCCTGGACTGGATGATATAGGCCAGGCTTTTGAAGCTGATCTCTTTGGGATCGCGTCCGGAGATCCCGGGGATGGTCACCACCTTGTCCTCCTGGGCCAGATCGCCCAGCGCCGACCCGAACTGGATCTTGAGCGATTCAGCCTGGCGCTGGAGAATGGCGCACCCTTCCTTGATATCCCGGGTGATCACATTCCCCCCGAAAGGGATCACCGCGGTGTGCCTGATCACATCGTCATAGTACACCGCCACATCCGTGGTGCCGCCCCCGATGTCCACCAGTGCAACACCGGCTTCTTTCTCATCGCCGGTGAGCACCGCCGCGCTGGAGGCCAGGGGTTCCAGCACCAGCTGTTTCACGCCCAGGCCCACCCGGTTGATGCATTTCTCGATGTTCCTTGCCGAGGAGATCTGTCCGATGACGATGTGGAAATTGGCTTCAAGCCGCTTCCCGAACATCCCCACAGGATTCTTGACCCCGGTCTCGTTGTCCACAATATAGCTCTGCGGAAGCACGTGGATGATCTCCTCGCCAACGTCCACCGGGATCCTGTACATGTCAGTGATCAGGTTCTTCAGGTCCTCGCGGGTGATCTCGTCGTCATATGAATCCCGGTTGATGTAACCCCGGTTGCGGACCGATTTAATGTGCTGGCCCGCAATGCCCACGAATACTTCACCGAACCTGATGCCCGACTGTTCCATTGCTTCGGCGGCGGTGGTCTGGATCGCATGGACCGTTTCCTCGATGTTCAGTACCACCCCGCGTTTGACTCCCTTCGAGGCTGTCTGGCTGATGCCCAGCACTTCCAGCCTTTCCTGCTCGTTCAACCGGCCCACCAGGCTGACGATCTTGGTGGTTCCGATATCCACAGCAGCTACGATTTTTTCATGTTTTGCCATAGTCTTAACGTTTTGTACATATAACCTGATTGGAATATTTTAAATTGATCTTTTCATAGGTGTTCCAGCCGTGCCTTGATAATCCCTGCCTGTAGAGCAGCTCCAGGTTCTCCATTTTTTCTTTCCAATTGTCCATCGTCCCCAGCAGGATCTGGTGCGCCCCCACCCTGGGGATCAGCTCGTATTCCCCCTTCCGGTCCACATAGATCTGCACGATCTGGTCCTTCCAGAATGGATGCCCCGACACCATTCCGGCGAACCGGAAGATCTCCTCCTGTTTGGTACCGGCGTCCCCTTCCCCTGAGCGGGGGATATTTCCCGTCGCCAGGATGATCATCGGGGTGTAGCGGTCCGACAGCGGCATGATCCTGCCTTCCCGGTCCAGGTAATATCCGGCCCTTCCTTCGGGCATGATCCTCACCAGGGGTTCCCTGGGATCAATGGTGATTTCCAGTTTGCCGGAAATATCCTTGGAGGCCTCGGCATTCTTCACATAGGGGTTCTGTTCGAGCAATTCCTCCAGCTTCCTGGTGTTGATCCCCGCAAGCGGATATCCCTGCAGCTGCAGGGATGACTCATCCAGCATGCTCCGGATATCCTCCCGGGTCACGAACCTGTGATCGGCCGTATCCCGGATCACCACGTCAATGGTCCGGCAGACCACCTTGTCCGCCTCATCCGATACAAACCCCATGATCACCAGGAACCATGCGGCGATCAGCATCCATATGCCTGCTCTGACGATTTTCTGTATCACCTTTGTTTTATCCATTGTCTGATCGGTTGCACAAACTGGTCGATATCACCCGCGCCCATGGTGACCAGCAATCGTGGATCGCGTTCCCTGATCACATGCATGAGTTGCTCGCGGGAGACCAGCACCTTGTCGCTGATCTGAGCCCTCTCAAGGATCATGGATGAGCTGACCCCGGGAAGCGGCTCCTCCCGGGCGGGGTAAATATCCAGCATGATCAGGGTATCAAGCAGCTCCAGGCTCCTGGCAAAATCATCCGCAAAATCCCTGGTCCTTGAATACAGGTGCGGCTGGAAGACTCCCGTGATCTTCTCCCCGGGGAACATTGCCCTGACGGAAGCCAGGAAGGCCCTGATCTCCTCCGGGTGATGGGCATAGTCATCAATGTAGATCCTCCCTTTTTCCGCCACCTGCACATCAAATCTCCTTTCCACCCCCCTGTAGGATGCCAGGGCCCTGGCAATGATTTCCGGTGCGATCCCCAGCTGGTGGGCCACTGCGGTGGCCGCCAGTGCATTCTCCACCATCAGCAGTCCGGGTACCCCCATCCGGATCCTGGGAATGACCAGATCGGGTGTCACCGCCGTAAATTCATATCCCTGTCCGCGCCGCTCCACTTTCGTTGCATAATAATCCGCCCGTTTCTGATCCAGGGAATAGGTGTATCTTTCAATGGTGTCGGGAACGGCGACTTCCAGGCCGTATTTCTGGATCAGCTTACCCTTGCCCCTGATCTGGGAGATATATTTTTCGAATCCTTTCACCAGGTTCTCCCTGGAATGGTAAATGTCCAGGTGGTCGGGATCCATCGAGGAGACCACGGCGATTTCCGGGAACAGGGTCAGGAAGGAGTGGTCATACTCATCCGCCTCGGCGATCACGATCTTCGAGGCGGTATCCAGATACAGGTTGCTTTTCCGGTTCTTGCTGATCCCCCCGAGGAAGGCATTGCATCCAAGTGTGGAGCTGTGCAGGATGTGCGCCAGCATGGCCGAGATGGACGTTTTCCCGTGGGTGCCCGCCACGCCGATCCCCCTGCCGGCATTGAAAACCTCACCCAGGGCCACCGCCCTTTTGATCACCCTGAACCCGCGCTTCCTGAAATAATTCAGCTGCTGGTTCTTTTCGGAAACCGCGGGGGTATAGATCACCAGCGCCCTTTCCGGATTGCGGAACGCTTCGGGGATCAGCACCGACCTGTCCTCGAAATTGATGCTGATCCCTTCTGTAGCAAGCCGGTCGGTCAATGATGTGCTTACCCTGTCATACCCGGCCACTTCCTTCCCCTGACTGAGGAAGTAGCGTGCCAGGGCACTCATGCCGATGCCGCCGATGCCGATAAAATATACGCTATCAAGGTTTTTCCAGATCATCATTGCCGGATGATTTTGATTACCTCCGTGGCAATCCGCTGCGCTGCATCGGATATGCCAAGTTTTTTAATATTTGATGACAGTGTTTCCTTCCGCTCCTCATCATGCAACAGTCCGAGCAGGGTATCCACCAGCTCTTTCCCGGCCAGCCGGTCGGGCACCAGGAGGGCCGCATCCTGTCCTGTCAGGGCTTCCGCATTCCTGGTCTGGTGGTCCTCCGCCACATTGGGTGACGGAACCAGGATCACCGGCTTGCCCACCAGGCACAATTCGGAAATGGTGATCGCACCCGCCCTGGATACGATGATGTCCGCCGCACCATAAGCGGCATCCATCCGGGTGATGAAGGCATATACCCTGGCTCCTTCCATCTCCCTGGCTGCCACTGCCCTTTCCGCCTCGGTATGAAATCCCGAACCGCATTGCCAGATCAGCTGCAGGTCCTCCCTGTTGAGCCGGTCCAGTCCTTCCATGATGCTCGTGTTGATGGTCCGTGCCCCCAAACTGCCCCCCAGCACCAGGCAGGTCTGTTTGCCCTGCTCCAGCCGGAATGTTTCCAGGTCTTTCTGCCGGTGGCTGCCCGGCTGCATGAGCTGACGGCGGACCGGATTCCCGGTCAGCACGATCCGGTCTGCCGGGAAGTAACGGTCCATCCGGTCGTAGGCCACGCAGATGGTTTTTGCCGAGCGTGCCAGGATCCGGTTGGTGACCCCGGCATAAGAGTTCTGTTCCTGGATCAGGATGGGGATCCCCCTGCGCACGGCGGCCTTCAGGATGGGACCGCTGGCATATCCCCCCACCCCTAAGGCTGCATGGGGATCGAATTCGCGGATGATGCGCCTTGCCATGACCATGCTCCGCAGCAGCAGGAAGAAAAAGGTGATATTTTTCCAGCTCATTCTCCTCTGGAATCCCCTGACCGGCAACCCGGTGATCCTGTATCCCGCCTCGGGGACCTTCTCCATTTCCAGGCGCCCGAGGGCTCCCACAAACAGGAACTCCGTGCCCGGGTGAATTTCCCTGAGGGCATCGGCAATGGCGATGGCAGGGAACACATGTCCCCCCGTGCCACCTCCCCCGATGAGGATCCTATATGTGTGCTTCCTGTTCATTCACAGAGAATTCTACCTGTTCATTCACTTTTGTCTCACGTACGTCCCCTCTCTCCGGTTTCTCCTGCCGGAGCGGTTCATCCCCTCCTTCTTTCTCCCGCTGTTCTTCCCTGGATCCCCAGCTGACCGACAGGATCATCCCTGTGGCAATGCTGGTGAAGAAGATGGAGGATCCACCCATGCTCACCAGCGGAAGGGTCTGGCCCGTGACGGGCAGCAGTCCGACCGCCACCGCCATGTTTACGAATGCCTGCAGGACCAGTCCCATGGACAGGCCGAATGCAAGAAACGCCCCGTAGGTGCTCCTGCTCTTCCTGATGATCAGACCGGCCCTGAAAAAGAGCCACAGATAGAGGCTCAATACGAGCACTCCCCCGATGAGGCTGCCATATTCTTCGATAATGATGGCGAAAATGAAATCTGAATAAGGGTGGGGAAGCAGATTGCGCTGCGTGCTGTTCCCCGGTCCCTTCCCGAACAATCCGCCCTGTACAATGGCCACCTTGGCCTGGTCGGCCTGGTAGTTGTCCCCCTCCCCGTCCACGTATGCCTCGATCCGGTGCTTCCAGGTGGAAACGCGCCCCTCCCGGTCGAAGATCAGGGCAACCCCGATGAACAGTGACAGGGCGAATGCACCGGCGAAAACCATCAAAAAGAGGTACTTCACGGGGATCCTTCCCACGAACATCAGGGAAAAAGCTGTCACGAACAGGATGGCGGATGTGGAGAGGTTCGCCGGAAGGATCAACAGGCAGATCAGAAAGATGGCCAGGGCGACTTTCAGGAAAACGCTTTTGAAGTCTTTGATGTTCTCCTGGTTCACCGAAAGGATTTTGGCCACATACATCACCAGGGCGATCTTGGCGAAATCGGACGGCTGGATGGTCAGTCCCGTCCCCGGAATCTGCAGCCAGCGGGAAGCTTCATTGTAGGTGGTGCCGGCTATCAGGGTGATGAGCAGCAGGGGTACGGAAATGTACAAGGCGATTACCGAAAACCGGCTGAATACCCGGTAGGGGACCAGGTGCACAAAGAAGATGACGAGCAGGCCCAGCAGGATGAATTTCAGCTGCCGGAACAGGTAGAAAAAGGTGTTCCCCGACCGGTGCTGGTAAGCCAGCGATCCGGTGGAGCTGTACACCGACAGCAGGGAGATCACCAGGAGGATCAACACCACGATCCATATGATCCTGTCGCCTTTGATATACCTTCTCACCTCTCTAGTCGTTAGTCAAAAGTCGTTAGTCGTTAGTCAAAAGTCGTTAGTCGGGAGTCGGGAGTCGGGAGTCGGGAGTCGGGAGTCGGGAGTCGGGAATCAATCAGATAGTCGTCAGACTTTCGACTCTCGACTCTCGACTACAAATTCCTGACGGCAGCCTTGAACTGCCTTCCCCGGTCCTCAAAACTCTCAAAAAGGTCAAAGCTGGCACAGGCGGGGGACAGCAGCACGGTCTCCCCGTCCCTTGCCAGATAGTACGCCGCCTTGACCGCCTCTTCCATGGCGGACGTCTCCACGATGGACTCCACTTTTCCCGCAAATGCCTGGACGATCCGCTGGTTGTCCTTTCCCAGGCAAACGATGGCTTTGACCTTGTTCTCCACCAGGTTGTACAGCTGGGAATAATCGTTGCCCTTGTCCACCCCTCCGGCAATCCAGATGGCCTTCCCCTTCACACTTTCCAGCGCGTACCAGGTGGAATTTACATTGGTGGCCTTCGAATCGTTGATGAAATTGATGCCGTGCACCTTCAGCACGGGTTCAAGCCTGTGCTCGACCCCCTGGAAATCCATCAGCGCCTCCCTGATCACCTCGTTCCTGATCTTCAGCACGTTCCCCGCAATACCCGCGGCCATGCTGTTATAGGTATTGTGCCGGCCTTTCAGGGAAAGCTCCTGCACGGACATGGAAAAGTCCACATCGTCGAATTCAATGCGCATCAGCTCGTCATGCTCCACCCAGGCCACATCCCGCTCCTTCTTCTGATAGGCGAAGGGCAGCTGCTCTGCCCGGGACACGATCTTTTCAAGCTCCTTGATGGTGATCTCGTCATCCGAACAGAAAACGAAGTACTGGTCCTCCGTCAGGTTCTGGGTGATGCGGAACTTTGAATCCACGTAATTCTGGAAATTATAATCGTACCTGTCCAGGTGATCCGGCGTGATGTTGAGCAGGATGGCGATGTCGGCCCTGAACTCAAACATGCCGTCAAGCTGAAAGCTGCTCAGTTCCAGCACATAATAATCGTATGCCTCGGTGGCCACCTGGTAAGCGAAGCTCCGGCCCACATTTCCGGCCATCCCCACATTGAGGCCCGCTTTGCGCATCATGTGGTGGATCAGGGAAGTGGTGGTGGTCTTCCCGTTGCTGCCTGTGATGCATATTTTCTTGGCGCTGGTATACCTGCCCGCGAATTCGATCTCGGAGATGACCCGGATCCCCTTCTTCCTGATGGCCTTCACAATGGGGACACTCTCAGGGATCCCCGGGCTCTTGATCACCTCCGTGGCATTCAGGATCATCCGTTCGGTATGTCCCCCCGACTCGTACAGGACATGGAAGTCGTCCAGCATTTCCCTGTAAAAAGGTTTGATCTTTCCCGAGTCGGAGACAAACACATCATATCCCTTCTGGCGCGCCAGAATTGCTGCGCCCGTTCCGCTTTCACCGGCTCCGAGGATCACTATACGTTCTCTGTTATCCATTCCTTGTCTGGTTTTTGATTATCGGATCTTCAGGGTGACTACTGAGATCACTGCCAGGAGAATACCCACGATCCAGAACCTGGTGACGATCTTCGGTTCCGGATACCCGCACTTCTGGTAGTGATGGTGGAGCGGGGCCATCAGGAATATTCTCTTTCCCGCTCCGTATTTTCGTTTGGTCCTTTTGAAATAACTTACCTGGAAAAGAACCGACAGACTCTCGGCCAGATAGATCCCGCACAGGATCGGGATCAGCAACTCCTTGCGGATGATCACCGCGAACACGGCAATAATCCCCCCCAGGGAGAGACTTCCTGTATCCCCCATGAATACCTGGGCGGGAAATGAATTGTACCAGAGGAAACCAATGGTGGCCCCTACGAATGCCCCGGCATAGATGACCAGTTCACCCGACTCGGGGATATGCATAATGCTCAGATAGTTTGAATAGATCGCGTTTCCCGACAACCATGCCAGGATACCCAGGGTGGTCCCGATGATGGCCGCGGAGCCCGTGGCCAGTCCGTCCAGTCCGTCCGTCAGATTGGCACCGTTGGAGACGGCGGTCACGATGAAGATGACCGCCAGCACAAAAACGATCCAGACCAGCCGGTCGGCATGTTCTCCCGCGAACCAGACCAGCCACCTGTAGTCGAATTCGTTGTCCTTCACGAATGGGATCGTGGTGAGTGGTTGTTTGTGTTCACGGATCACGTACAGGTCACCCGCATCATCCACAAGCATTTCCTCGGTCCTGTATTCCTTGAAACTCTCTTCGGTGACCGGTATTCGCTCCCGGATCATCACATCGTCGCTCAAAAACAGGGTAAGTCCCACGATCAGCCCCAGTCCGACCTGTCCCACCACCTTGAATTTGGCCCGCAATCCCTCCTTGTTCTTTTTGAATACCTTGATATAGTCGTCCAGGAAACCGATCATCCCCAGCCAGACGGTGGCGATGAGCATGAGGATGATGTACACATTGGTCAGATCTGCAAAGAGCAGGACGGGGACGATGATCGATGCCAGGATGATGACCCCTCCCATGGTGGGGGTTCCCTGCTTCAGGGACTGCCCGTCCAGTCCCAGGTCCCGGACCGACTCGCCGATCTGCTTGCGCTGCAGCAGTTTGATGATCCTTTTCCCGATGATCATGGAAATGATCAGGGAGGTGATGACCGTGAACATGGACCTGAAGGAGAGATAATAGAACATCCCGGCTCCCGGGATATCGAACTGGTCAAGGTATGTGAACAGGTGGTACAGCATATGGCTCAGTTCATATTCTTTTTCAGGATCTCCATATCGTCAAACATGATCCGCTCTCCCATGATCTCCTGGTATTTCTCGTGTCCTTTCCCTGCGATCAGGATGATGTCGTCGCGCTCGGCGATCATGCATGCGGTGCGAATGGCCTGCCTGCGGTCCGCAATGCGCATGGTCCGGCCCATCATATCCCCGGTAATCCCTTCCATCATATCATCCAGGATCTTCTCCGGATCCTCGAACCTGGGATTGTCGGAGGTGAGGATCGCCAGGTGACTGGCTTCCGCGGCAATGCGCGCCATCACCGGCCGTTTTTTCGTATCCCTGTTGCCTCCCGCTCCCACCACGGTGATCAGCTTTGCCCCGGCGGGGATGACCTGCCGGATGGATTCCAGGATATTACTGAGGGCATCCGGGGTGTGGGCGTAATCCACGATCCCGGTCACACCCGAGGCGGACCGGCATGTCTCGAACCTTCCCGTGACCGGATCCAGCCGGCTGAGGGCCTTCAGCACGTCGCCGGGCCGGTGTCCCAGCAGAACCGATGCCCCGTAAACGGCAAGCAGGTTGGAGGCATTGAAGTACCCGGGCAGCCTGACCCACACTTCGGAACCGTTGATCAGCAAAGAGGAGCCCTCCAGGTGCATTTCCCCGATCCTGCCCGAAAAGTCGCTCACGGATTTCATTCCGTAGCTGTGTTTTCCGGCCCGGCAGTTCTGGAGCATTACAGAGGCATTCTTATCATCATTGTTCACCAGGGCGAAGGCCTCTTCCGGCAGTCCGTCGAAGAACCTTTTCTTCACCGTGAGGTATTCCCTGAAATCCCGGTGGTAATCCAGGTGGTCATGGGTCAGGTTGGTGAAGATCCCCCCGGCAAAATGCAGCGCCCCGGTCCGCTCCTGGTCAATGGCGTGGGAAGAGACCTCCATGAAACAGTAGTCGCACCCCCGGTCCGCCATTTTCCTCAGATATTCATTGATCCTCACCGGATCCGGTGTGGTATGGGTGGCCGGAAAGGGTTCGTCGCCGATCAGTACCTGGACGGTGGAGAGCAATCCCGCCCTGAACCCAAGCAGGGCATGCAGCTGGTGAAGCAGGGTGGCGATGGTGGTTTTTCCGTTGGTTCCAGTCACCCCCACCAGTCGAAGTTCGCGGGACGGGTGTCCGTAGAATGAGGAAGCCATCATGGAAAGGGCTTTCCGGGAATCCCGCACCCCGATCCATGCCACCCGCGGATCCGGATCGTCCGGGATGGTTTCACAGACCACGCAGACCGCGCCGGCTGACAGGGCCTTCCCGATGTACCGGTGCCCGTCCTCTTCAGTCCCCCTGACCGCTACGAAGAGGTCCCCCTTTTTGATCCGCCTGGAGTCAAAATGGATCATGCGGATATCCTTTTCTTCCGCATTGCCGGCTGCCCCGGTCACGTCCACTCCTTCTATGATCTTTTTCAGGTTCATCCTTCCCTGATACTCATTTGCAATGAAATCGCCTCGCCTGCCCGGATCACCGTCCCCGGTCGAAGCGATTGTTCGCGCACCGTTCCCCGTCCGTCCACCTGCACCTTCAACCCTTTGCTTTCCAGCAGGAAGAGGGCATCCTTCAGGCCCATGTCCGTGACATCGGGCACCAGCTGTTCGGGAATGACCCGTTCCATGGCCACCACCCCTTCCGGATCGCTCCGGGTAGAAACCCATCCGGCCCCGGCTGATTCCAGCCGCAGGGGCAGGTCCAGGTAACCGAATACCGTACTGAGCTCCCGGCATCGGCCACTTTTGGAGTAAGGCGCCTGCACGGGGATTTCGGCCAGTTCCACCTGACCGGGGTGCATTTCATCCTCCCGGACATAAATCCGGTCGGTGATCTCACGGAAGATGGGTCCCGCCACCAGGTTCCCGTAATAAATCTGCCTGGACGGGGCGTTCACCACCACAATACAGGAATATTTCGGATCCTCTGCCGGAAAATAGCCTACGAAGGAGGCCTGGTAGAGTGATTCCACGTATCCTTCCTTGCTGAGGGCCACCTGTGCGGTCCCTGTCTTTCCGGCAATTTTATACCGGCTGTTCTTCAGGTTGCTGGCGGTGCCGTTCTCTACGACGCCTTCCAGCATGTCCCTGACCTGCTCCAGCGTTTCCCGGGAGCAGATGTGGTTGTTCAACACCTCTGTGCTGAAGCGTTTTACCGTTTTCCCGTGGGACTGCATTTCCTCCACGAACACGGGCCTGACCATTTTCCCGTCGTTGGCCACCGCATTGTAAAAGGCGAGCATTTGCAGGGGGGTCATCCGCACCTCGTATCCGATGGACATGAAAGGCAGCGAGAGGCCGGACCAGAGCTCGCTGTCGGTGTATTTGATGTCCGGTTTCCCCTCCCCCCTGATGGAAACGCCCAGCTTCCGGTTCAGACCCATTTCATAAAGCCGGTTCACGAACTGCTCGGGTTTGTCCCTGTAATGTTCATCCACGATCTTTGAGATCCCCACATTGGAGGAGACTTCGAAGGCATGTTTGACGGTGATCTTTCCGAGTCCTTTCTCCCCGCTGTCCTCCACCTTCTGACCGTAGTAATAGGTAATGCCCTCGCCCACATCCACCATGTCATCCGGACGGACGATCCCGTCCTCGAGCAATGCGATCATGGTGGCCAGCTTGAAGGTGGAACCCGGTTCGGTGCTTTCACCCACGGCGAAGTTGTAGGTTTCGTAATAATTCCCCAGGCGGTCCCTGGCCAGGTTGGCAATGGCACGCACCCGGCCGGATTTCACCTCCATCAGCACCACCGAGCCGTGGTCCGCCTCATGCCTGATCAGCTGTTCAAGGAGGGCATGTTCGGCCACATCCTGCAGGTCCACGTCAACGGTGGTGACAATGTCATATCCGTCTTCCGGCTCAATCTCATTGGCATCATTCACCGGCATCCAGACATCACCACGGATCTTCCTCATCAGACGGTAACCCTCCACACCCTTCAGTTCATTCTCGTAGGCACCTTCCACCCCGACCACGCTGCTCAGGTCTCCGTTCATGGTATATCCCACGGTCCTGGCAGCAAGTCTCCCGTAAGGCTGTATCCTTTTATTCTGCTGCACATACATGACCCCTCCCCGGTACCTTCCCAGGTTGTAGATGGGAAACTGCTTCACCTTCTGCAGCTGGGTGTAGGTAACATCCCGTTTGACCAGGAAATACCGGTGGCCCTCTTCCCGGGCCCTGACGAGTTCCCTCTTATAGGTGGTCCAGTGCCGGTCGCCAAACAGCTCCGAAAGCGATTTTGAAAGCGCATCCACGTTCCGGTCAAAGATCTCCCGGGTGAAGGACTCCGACCGGAAATCCATCCGGATCTCATAGAACGGGACCGATACAGCCAGCAGGCGGCCGTCCGAGGAGAGGATGTTGCCGCGGTTGGGTTCGATTACCTTGTGGCGGATGCTGCTGTTCTCTTCCATTGCCCAGGTCTCTTTCTCGAAAAGCTGCAGGTGCAGGGCCTTTCCCAGGATCAGCAAACCGGTAAGCAGCATTCCCAGATAGATCAGGGAGACACGAATCAATATGTCCCGTTTCAACGACATGGGGTCAATGGGTATCTTTTAGTTTTTTTGGCGGTTCAAGATTCTCTTCCAGGCCCAGGCCATAGGTTTCCACCAGCCGCACCACCTCCGACTGCCGGCTTACCCTCACCAGGTCGGATGAAATGGTGATTGACTTGGCCCGCAGCTCCTTCACATCACCCTGGAGACTGTTGAGCCTGATCACGGTTTTTTCTGCATGATTGCGGTTTGCGATGGAAATGAATGCGATCAGAACCAGCAGGAGGATAAATCTGGACTGTCTCAATACCGCTTTTTTGGTCAGCACATTCCCATTGATCAGATCCCTGAAGGAAAACAGCTTCTCCCTGTCCTCCAGCGAATGATCAAATTCGATATTTCTCTTCTTCATTGCCATCTAATTCCTTTCTGCAATCCTCAGTTTTGCACTCCTGGCCCTCCTGTTTTGCTCTGTTTCCTCCCGGGAGGGGGTGATCACGCTTCGGTTCACCAGCCTCCAGGGTGTTTGTTCATTCCCGTAGAAATCTTTCCCGATGACCCCCTCCAGGTTCCCCGAACGCATGTAATTTTTCACCATGCGGTCCTCGAGGGAGTGGTAGGTGATCACCACCAGCCGTCCACCCGCGGCCATACATCCGGCAGTCTGCAGCAGCATCTCTCCCAGTGCATCCAGCTCGTGGTTCACTTCAATCCGAAGGGACTGGTAGAGCCGTGCAAGAAATTTGCTGGGATGGTTCCGGGGAATGAACTTGCTGATTGCCGCCTCAAGATCACCGGTGGTGGTCAGCGGCTTCTCCATCCTTGCACGAACCACGGCGGCGGCAATGGCTTTCGCGTGTTGCACCTCCCCGTACCGGCGGAAGACATCGGCCAGCGCATCCTCCGTATACCGGTTCAGCACCTGCGAAGCATTTGTTTCACCTCGCAGATCCATGCGCATATCGAGCGCCTGGTCAGATTTGAAAGAAAAACCCCGTTCCGGTCTGTTGATTTGATGTGATGAAATACCCAGGTCTGCCAGGATTCCGTGAACCTTGTCAATGGCATGGTATTTCAGGAAATTCCTTAAATATCTGAAGTTTGCCCCGATAAAAATGATTCGCTCATCATCCGGAACATTGGCTTCCGCTTCCAGATCCTGGTCAAAAGCCAGGAGCCTGCCATGTGTACCCAATTTTTTAAGAACTTCTCGAGAGTGTCCTCCTCCCCCAAACGTCAGATCCACATACACCCCCCCTGGTCTGATATTCAATCCCTCGATACTCTCTTGCAACAATACCGGCCTGTGATAGCCCATTATGTTTCTGGTTCCTCAAATGATCCGCCCAGTATCTTTTCCGCCATGGCAGCGAAATCCTCATCTGCCTTGCTGACCCTGCCGTACTGGTCAGATGCCCAGATCTCGATCCTGCCTGACTGACCCGCCATCACCACTTCGTCCCCGATCCCGGCAAATTCCAGCAGGCGCTTCGGGATCAGCATCCTGTTGCTGGCATCCAGGGAAACCTCCGCCGTCCCTGAATAGAACATCCTCAGGAACCGGGCATGCTCCTTGTTGTAAGGATTCGTCTTGCTCCTGATGATCCTGTTCTGGCGCTCCCACTCCTCCATGGGATAGAGGATCAGGCAGCTGTCGAATACATCCCTTTTCAGCACAAAACCTTGTTGTGCGCCCTCCCTGATCTGCTTTTTAAAAGCAGCAGGGAAAGAGAGCCTTCCCTTGGGATCAAGCCTGACCGTATAGTCACCGATGAAGGTTATCATTTGGTTTCCACAGGGTTTGCAGGTAAAAATAGTATTTTTTCACCACTTTGTACCATTTTATCCCACTTTTTCCCACTTTGTTGATAACTTTTCCCCCCGAAGGGCCGGTGGGGATTTTTTTAATACTTTTGTGAATGGACCTGCAGGAGTATGCGGGAAGATGGATCTGATATGGACGAAGCCACCCATAAGAAAAACTTTAAGCCAGTCAATCTGAGGGACTTATTCATGGGAAAGAACCCCTCGCTGGCACGCTGGATCCCCGGATTTGTGTTCAGGCTCCTGTCCCGCATCCTGCGGATCGATTTCATGAACTCCATCCTGTATCATCACGGCTATAAAAAGGATGCGGAATTTGCCCGGGCCGCCCTGGAAGCCTTTCATGTGACAATGGAAGTGCACGGAAAGGAGAACCTGCCCGCTGACGGGAGGTTTATTTTTGCGTCCAACCACCCGCTGGGTGGATTTGACGGGGTGATGATCATCACTGAGCTGGACCGGGTCTACTCCAATCTGAAAGTGCTTGTCAATGACCTTCTGATGAATGCCAGGAACATGGAAGGGACTTTTGTTCCCATCAACAAGCACGGGGCCCAGGCCATGGAAAATGTGCGCCGGATCAATGCCATTTTTGAATCGGACGCGCAGATCCTTACGTTTCCTGCAGGACTGGTGTCCCGCAGGAGAAAAGGGGTGATCAGGGATGTGGAGTGGCAGAAGAATTTTATCACCAAGGCGTTCAGGACCAGGCGGGACGTGGTCCCGATCCATGTCACCGGCCGCAACACCGGTTTCTTCTATTTCCTCTCCAACGTCAGGAAATTCCTGGGGATCAAAGCAAACCTGGAAATGTTCCTGTTACCGAACGAAACTTACAAACACCGCAACAAGCATTTTGTGATCACCTTCGGGCAGCCGATCCCCTGGAATACCTTTGACCACAGGCACACGGCCGGAGAGTGGGCCGCCCTGGTAAAGGAGCAGGTCTATTCCCTGGCGGAGAACCCGGCGAAACGGTTCCCTTACATCCACAATCAAAAAAGCGAACAGGTATGAAAATGAAGCAGATCATCCCCCCTGTCCCGGTGGACATCATCAAAGGAGAGCTAACCGAAGATAAATTCATCCGGAAAACCAACAAGGCAGGAAACAGGATCTATGTGGTCAATGCGGGCAATGCACCCAATGTGATGCGTGAAATCGGCCGGCTCAGGGAGCTTTCCTTCCGCAATGCAGGCGGGGGAACAGGGCTGGAATGCGACCTGGATGAATACGATACAGGGGAGAATGCCTATGAGCAGCTGATTGTGTGGGATCCGGATGAAGAAGCCATTCTGGGAGGGTACCGCTTCTTTGTCTGCGAACAGAGCAGATGTTACAGGGACGGGGAGGTCCGCCTGGCCACTGCCAAGCTCTTTCATTTTTCAGACCAGTTCATCAGGGAGTACCTTCCCCACATGATCGAGCTGGGACGTTCGTTCGTCCAGCCCAAGTACCAGTCCACCAGCCTGAGAAGAAAGGGGATCTATGCGCTGGACAACCTGTGGGACGGACTGGGGACCCTGGTGCTGGACTACCCCTCCAAAAAATACATGTTCGGCAAGGTGACCATGTACCTGCATTACCACCAGATGGCCAGGGATATGATCCTGTTTTTCCTGAACAAGCATTTTCCCGACCAGGAGGAGCTTGTCACCCCCAAAGAACCCCTGAAGATGGCCACCGACAGGGCCAAACTGACAGCCGTTTTCACCGGCCGGGATTACAGCGAGGATTACAAGATCCTCTCCAGAGAGGTCCGTGCATGCGGGGAGAACATCCCCCCCCTGATCAATGCATATATGAACCTGTCCCCTTCCATGCGGAACTTCGGCACCGTGCTGAACAGGTCTTTCGGAGATGTGGAGGAGACCGGGATCATGATCACCGTCAACGACCTTTACAAAGCCAAGGTGGAACGCCATGTGGCCAATTACATTCCCAAACAGCTTCAGAAGATCAGGAGCATCCGGAGAAGGGACTTGAAGATCAGGAGGCTATTCAGGAGATTCAACTTCGATAGGCATTGAATCCCGCCTGATAGGGACGGGTGTCGATGCCATGGATATAGTTCAGGAAGGCCTGGGTGACCACCTTGTTCCCGCCCGGTGTGGGATAATCGCCCGTAAAGTACCAGTCGCCTGCATGACCGGGGATCGCACGGTGCAGGTTCTCAACGGTCTGGTATACGACCTTTACCTCTGACCGGATGTTCCTGTCTGTGATCATTTCCGCGATCTTATCACTGATCTGTTTGGGGGTGAAGGGTTTATAGATATCCTTCACATAGTTGACCTGCTCCTCGCTGGGAAGATCCTTCTGCATGCTGCACTTCTTGTACACCTCGTTGATCACATGCTCCATCTCATGCTCCCTGATGAGCCGGATGGCCGCCTGGAAGGCGATGAAATCTCCCAGCTTTGCCATGTCGATCCCGTAACAGTCGGGGAACCGGATCTGCGGGGAGGAGGAAACCACCACGATGCGTTTGGGCTCCAGCCTGTCCAGGATCCTGACAATGCTCTGTCTGAGCGTGGTACCCCGGACGATGCTGTCATCGATGATCACCAGGTTGTCCACACCGGCTCGGATGGTTCCGTAAGTGATGTCATACACATGGCTCACCATCTCTTTTCTTCCTTTGTCTTGCGCGATGAAGGTCCTTAGCTTCAAGTCTTTAATAGCCACCTTCTCCACCCTGGGCCGCCACGAGATGATCCGCGTCAGCGCTTCACTGTCCACATTCCCGGTATCTTTCAGCAAGTACTGCGCCTGTTGCAACACGGTTTCCTCGACACCCTTGATCATGCCGTAGAAGGCCGATTCGGCGGTATTGGGGATGTACGAAAAGACCGTGTTGTCCAGGTCATGTTCAATGGCCTCGAGGATACCGGGAACCAGCAATTCACCGAGCTTCTTCCTTTCCCGGTAGATCTCGCTGTCACTTCCCCTGGAGAAATAGATGCGCTCGAAGGAGCAAGATCGCTTCTCCTGCGGCTCACGGACCTGCTCAAGCAGGATCTCCCCCTTCTTTTTGATGATCAGGGCATGGCCCGGAGGGAGCTCCCGCACCTGTTCGAACGAGACATTCAGGGCAGTCTGTATGGCGGGCCGCTCGGAAGTGACCACTGCGATCTCCTCGTCATGGTAATAATAGGCCGGCCGGATTCCCCAGGGATCCCGCATGGCAAACAGGTCGCCGTGCCCCATCATTCCCGCAACTGCATATCCGCCGTCCCACCGCTTGCTGGCCTCCTCAAGTACCTTCCTCACATTCAGATGGACCGCGATCATTTCCGTAATGTCCCTGTTGGAGTACCCCTGGGCCTTGAACTGGTCGAACAGCCGCTGGTTTTCATTATCCAGGAAATGGCCCACCTTTTCCAGCATGGTCACCGTGTCGGAATACTCCTTTGGATACTGCCCCAGATCCACCAGGATCCGGAAAAGCTCATCCACATTGGTCAGGTTAAAATTCCCGGCGATGACCAGGTTCCGGGTCCGCCAGTTGTTCTCCCGCATGACCGGGTGCAGGTTGTCGGAGGAACCGTTGCCGTAGGTCCCGTAACGCAGGTGGCCCAGGTAGGCTTCGGCCGCAAAGGGCATGTGCATCCTGGCCCAGTGGGGATCATCCACGGCCTCTCCGAACTTGCGCACTGCTTTTTTGTTGTCCTTGTGAATCTTTGCAAAGATATCATTGATGGCTGCGGATCCCGCCATCCGCTGCCTGCTGAAGTATTTTCTGCCGGGGGGCACATCCAGTTTCAGGCTGACGATCCCCGCACCATCCTGTCCCCTGTTGCGCTGCTTCTCCATGAGCAAATACAGCTTCTCCAGTCCGTACTGCCATGACCCATAGGTGAGCTGGTAATGTTCAAGAGGTTTGAGAAGTCTTATCAGTACGATCCCGCATTTGTGCCTGATCTGGTCGGTCATGGATGGAAGGATCTTCTATTCGGTGTATTTGATCCTGATGTCATCCGGCACCAGGATGGGATTCGGGAAATTGTTCTTAACGCGGTCATACAGCTTCAGCGCTTCGCTTTTGGTCCTGCAGTCCCCCACATATACTTTGAAATAAGGCTCGTCGTAATGGTAATAGGCATCCACATCGGGATAGAGAGAAAGGAACCTGGCCCGCACCCGCTGCTGTTCCTCCTTCGCGCCGATGCCGCTGTCGGAAAAGATCCTGATGCGGTATCCCGGCACCCCGCTGACCTGCTTGTTCCGCGCCAGGTGCTTGTAATAATTCACAACCAGCAGACTGTCCACCGTGATTCGCACCCCTTCTTCCCGCTGATCCATCAGCCTGGTCAGGGGATCCTCCCCGCTACCCGCCCCGGAAGTCCGCTGCCCGTAAAGGCTGAGGACAGGGACCAGCAAAAATGCGATACACAGTGTGGTCAATCTCATCCCTGGAAATTGTGGGACAAAAATAATCAAGATTTTGATTACATTCACAAAATGGAGCAGAAAAGGAATTCCAGGGTCAGGCGCCGCGAGGTGGCCGCCGGCATGGTGATCAACCTCACCTCGTTCGTCTACATGGCCTCCATTTTGTTCGACTTCAGCTTTATCAGCTCCTATGCTTCCGTCCAGGAGGATCTTGCGTACCTTTCGGAACATATTAACAACCAGAAGATCAGCTCGATCGCATGGCTGTCCACCTCCTTCGCCACGATGGTGTGCATCCCCTTCTACCTGCTTGTATTTCACAAAAGGCTGCATACGCTGCAGTACCTGAACGGGCTCCTGATCCTGGGGGCATCCCTGGGATTCCTTCTGATGGGAAACGCGGGACTGGAACTTCACCGGCTCATGGCGGAGATCCCCGCGGAAGATTTCCGGGAGACCGGCGAGGAACTCAGGCTCCGGTTGCTGGACCAGTTCAGGCAGGAGCAGCTCTTCAGAAGGATCGGAAGCAGTTTCGTGGGTCTTTTCGCCATCGGACTGGCGCTGACCAGGATCAGGCTGAAGCGGTTCCCGCTGTTTTCGGCGGTGTTGTTCCTGATTTCCGGACCCCTGCTCATTTTCTACAACTGGTACGATCCGGACCACCTGGTGCGGACCACGGCAATGGCCGGCATCATGGTCGGCATGGTGGTTTTCGGGGTAAGGCTGGTCAACAGGGGCCTCTCCGATCCGGTCCCCGGCTGAAGCGGGGAGTCTGCTCCCGGTCATTCCATGGCTTCCGACAGCTCCTCGGACACCTCCAGGTTGTGAGAGACTGCCTGCACATCATCATCATCCTCGAATTCTTCGATCACCCTCATGATCTTCATGGCATCCTCCAGGCCCAGCTCGACCGTATCGGCAGGGATCCGCTGCAGCTCCGCACTGTCCGGCTCCAGTCCCATCTCCTGCAGTTTCCGCTGCACCAGGTGGAAATCTTCCATGGAGGTGGTGATGATGAAGGTGTCATCCTCCAGATCCACTTCCTCCACCCCCTCATCAATCATCTCCAGCTGGAACTCATCCGGATCCAGGTCGCCCTTCGACAGGCTGATGATCCCCTTGCGATCGAATAAAAAGCTCAGTGAACCGTGGGTCCCCAGACTGCCTCCCCCCTTGTTGAAGATGGAGCGGACATTGCTGACAGTACGGTTCTTGTTGTCGGTCAGACAATCAACGACCACACCGATCCCGTGGGGCAACATTCCCTCGAAGGTGATCTCCTGGAAAGAGGAACTGTCCCTGTCGGCTCTGGAAATGGCCCTCTGAATGGTGTCCTTCGGCATGTTCATGCCCTTTGCATTCTGGATGGCCGAGCGGAGCCGGGGATTTGCATCCGGATCGGGACCTCCCTCACCCGCCGCCACGGTGATCTCCTTGATCAGTTTCGTGAACAACTTCCCGCGCCTGGCATCATTGGCGCCCTTTTTCCTTTTAATGGTGGACCATTTGCTGTGACCTGACATCGTCGTGCTATTTTCGGCAAAATTAGAAAATTGCCGCCGATTTGGAAAGGCCTCACCTCAGGACCACCTGTACCCCCCCGAACACCACATCCACCTTGATGTCCAGGTTGCTTGTATCGGGCGACCAGGAATCCGACTGATAGACCGCCGAACCGAATACCGCCGTGTTGCCGTCGGGCAGTTCCGCACCCGCAAAAACGGCGTCGGCTTTGATCCTCACCGGCATGTCCCGGGAGATGATGATCTGTGATCCCCCGAAAACGGTGCTGATCTTTGTACGGAATGATCCTCCACTCAGATCCACATCTGTGAAATCATAAACCCCTTTGCCGAAAAGGACCGTATATTCCTTGCCCGATTCGGGCCGTTCATAGGTCTTTTCATTGAAAATAGTCTCCTCCGGTTCAAAATTGTGGGACGGCCACATGAATTTCCCGAACAGCAACCGGATCCCCAGGAGAACCAGGAAAACACCCAGCACCACCTTGAATACGGGAAAATCCAGGTTGAAAACCACTTTGATCACGAGTGCAATGCCCATTAACAGCAAAAACGCACCCCAGAATAATCCTGCTCCCATTTTCATCAGTTTAGAATTTAAAACAATATTAAGTCCTGATCGCCTTCAAGTAAACAGCAAATCGGCGAACGGGGCGAAATTGTCGGTAAATGCCTTTTTTCTACCTTTGTTCCCGTGTCTGAAAAAAGCTTCTATATAGAAACCTACGGATGCCAGATGAATGTGGCGGACAGCGAAGTGGTGGCAGCAGTGCTCCGCCGCTGCGATTACCGGCACACGGAAAATCCCGGGGAGGCGGACCTGATATTGGTGAATACCTGCTCGGTTCGGGAACACGCCGAACTGCGGATCCGGGCCCGGCTCCGGGAACTGGGACAGTTCAAACAGATGCACGGATCGGTGAAGGTAGGGGTCATCGGCTGCATGGCCGAGCGGCTGAAGGAGAAGCTGCTGGAAGAGGAACCGGTGGTTGATCTGGTGGTCGGTCCGGATGCCTACAGGGAGCTGCCGGCGCTCCTGGAAGAGGTGGATGGCGGAGGAAAGGGGATCAACACGCTGCTGTCCACCGAGGAAACCTATGCGGACATCGCTCCGGTGAGGCTTGACAAGAACCATGTGACCGCTTTTGTCTCCATCATGCGCGGATGCAACAACCACTGCGCCTACTGCGTGGTCCCCTCCACCAGGGGCCGAGAACGCAGCAGGGATCCGGAAAGCGTGACCGGCGAGGTGAAAGCCCTAATCGGAAAGGGCTACCGGGAGGTGATCCTCCTGGGACAGAATGTGAATTCCTACCGCTGGAACAAAAACGGGGACCGCGTTTCATTCGAGGCCCTGCTGGAGCAGGTGGCCCAGATCGATCCGCTCCTGCGGATCAGGTTCACCACCTCCCATCCGAAGGACCTGTCGGATGATCTCCTGAAACAGATGGCCCTGAACCCCAACATCTGCAGGGCGATCCACCTCCCGGTGCAATCCGGCTCCACCCGGGTGCTGCGGAGAATGAAGCGGAGGTATACCCGGGAGGACTACATGGGACGGGTGGAGACCATCCGGAAACACCTGCCCGATACTTCCCTCTCCACGGATATCATTGCGGGATTCTGCGGGGAAACCGAAGAGGATCACCGGCATACCCTCAGTTTGATGGAATGGGCGGGATTCGATTTCTCCTTCATGTTCAAGTACAGCCAGCGTCCGGATACCTTTGCGGCCACCCGTTACAGCGACGACGTGCCTGCGGAGACAAAAACCCGCCGGCTGAACGAGATCATCGGCCTTCAGACCAGGCTTTCCAGGGAAAGCAAGGAGAAAGAGGTGGGACAGATCAGGGAGGTGCTGGTGGAGGGAACCTCGAAAAAATCGGAAACGCACCTGTTCGGGCGTACTTCCCAGAACATGGTGGTCGTCTTTCAGGGAAGGGATTACCGTCCGGGCGATTATCTGAAGGTGCGGATCACAGGCTGTACGTCGGCCACCCTGTTCGGGGAGCATCTCCCCTGAGCACCCGGATGATCCATGGTCCACTTCTGAGCACCCGGGCTATCCTTCTTCCACTTCCGAGCACCCTGGCTATCCCACATCCCCTTCCGGGGTCCGGGGATCTTCAGGCAAATCCAGTTTCAGGAACAGCTCTTCGAGCTGGTCTGTGGAAACGGCCGAAGGGGAATCAATCATCACATCCCTGCCTGCATTGTTCTTGGGGAATGCGATCACATCGCGGATGGATTCGATCCCCGCAAACAGGGCCACCCACCTGTCAAATCCGAAGGCGATCCCCCCGTGCGGGGGCGCCCCGTACCGGAAGGCCTCCATCAGGAAACCGAACTGGCGCCTGGCTTCCTCTTCCGTCAATCCAAGGTTCTTGAACATCAGCTTCTGCAACTCCTCGTCGTGGATCCTGATGGAACCGCCCCCGATCTCCACCCCGTTGATCACCAGGTCATAGGCTTTGGCCCTCACCTTCCCGGGATCGGTCCGGAACAGGGGGATGTCCGCTTCATGCGGACTGGTGAAGGGATGGTGCATCGCATGATACCGCTTTGTCTCCCCGTCCCACTCCAGCAACGGGAAATCCACCACCCAGAGGGGTTTGAACTGTCCGGGGTCACGCAGTCCCAGTCTTTTGCCCATTTCCAGCCTGAGCTCGCCCAGTGCTTTCAGTGTCAGTTCGCGGTCGCCCGCCAGCACCAGGATCAGGTCTCCGGGTTTTGCTTCAAACAGGGAAACCCACTGCCCGAGGTCCTTTTCGTCATAGAATTTGTCCGCCGAAGATTTCAGGCTCCCGTCCGCTCCGTATTTCAGATAGACCATGCCTTTCATCCCGATCTGCGGGCGCTGCACGAAGGCGGTGAGCTCATCCAGCTGCCTGCGGCTGTAATCGCCGCATCCGGGCACGCAGATCCCGCCGGTGTATTCCACCGAATCAAACACCCGGAACCCTTTCCCCTTCACCAGGTCGTTCATCGGACTGATCCGGATACCGAAACGGAGGTCCGGTTTGTCCGTGCCGTATTTCTCCATGGCTTCCGCATAGGACAGCCTGGGAAATCCCCGCTCCACCTCCACCCCTTTGATGGTCCAGAACAGGTGACGGGTGAGCCCCTCGAATGTTTCCAGCAAATCATCCCGCTCCACGAACGACATCTCACAGTCGATCTGGGTGAATTCCGGCTGCCGGTCAGCCCTCAGATCTTCATCCCTGAAGCATTTCACGATCTGGAAGTATTTATCGAACCCGGCCACCATCAGAAGTTGTTTGAAGGTCTGGGGCGACTGCGGCAGGGCGTAGAACTGCCCGGGATTCATCCGGGAAGGGACAATGAAGTCCCTCGCTCCCTCGGGGGTGGATTTGATCAGCACCGGGGTTTCCACCTCGATGAATCCCTCCCCGCTCATGTAATTCCTGATCTCCAGGGCCATCCGGTGCCGGAGCTCCAGGTTTTTCCGCACCACCTGTCTCCTGAGGTCCAGGTACCTGTACTTCATCCGCAGGTCATCGCCCCCGTCGGTGCGGGTCTCAATGGTAAAAGGGGGTACCCGCGACGGGTTCAGAACCTCCAGGGATTCCACCATGATCTCGATGTCACCCGTGGGCAGCTGCGGGTTCTTGTTGCTCCGTTCGGATACCCTGCCGGCGGCCCGGATGACAAATTCACGGCCCAGTTTCCTGGCACGCCGGCACAGACCGGCATCGGTCTCCATGTTGAATACGAGCTGGGTGATCCCGTACCGGTCACGCAGATCCACGAAGGTCATCCCTCCCAGGTCCCTCGATTTCTGAACCCATCCTGAAAGTACCACCTCATTGCCCGCATGCTGCATGGTTAGTTCCCCGCAATTGTGTGTCCTGTACATTTTGCACTGTTTTTTATGAGAAGCCCGGGCGATTTGTAATTTTGTACCGGATTCCCGGATCCGGAGTGAAACAACAGGTGCAAATTTAAGAACTTTTATGAAGCGGGGGGAAGGCAGTCTCTTCACGGATGAGTATTTCATGAAGGAAGCCCTCAAGGAGGCGCAGAAAGCGTTTGAAACCGACGAGGTCCCCGTGGGAGCGGTGGTGGTATGCAGGGACCGGATCGTTGCCAGGGCCCACAACATGACCCAGCAGCTCCGGGACGTCACCGCCCATGCGGAGATGATCGCCATCACATCGGCCTCCAACTACCTGGATGCGAAATACCTGACCGATTGCACCCTCTATGTGACCCTGGAACCGTGCCTGATGTGTGCGGCCGCCCTGAAATGGGCCCAGGTGGGCCGGATCGTCTACGGTGCATCCGATCCGCGGGAGGGGTACACCCGCCTGGAAGCCTCCGTGCTGCATCCCGGAACCGAAGTGATTCCCGGGATCCTGGAACAGCCTGCCGCGGATTTGATGCGGAAATTCTTCCTGAACCGCAGGGACCTGAAGAATTGAAGATCAGTCCTCCTCCACTCTGAAACCTGCCTGCCGCATGTGGTCCCAGAAAGCAGGGTATGACTTGGTCACCTCCATGGGATTGCGGATGGCCATTCCGGGAAAGCGGACTGCCAGCGGAGCGAAAGACATGGCCATGCGGTGGTCATGATAGGTGCTGATCACCGGACCGGCTTCCGGATCGCAGCGGTCACCCTCCCAGGCAATCCATGTCCCCTCCTCTCCCGCCTTCAGGACGAAACCCAGCCTGGAAAGCTCCTTCTGCAGGGCAGCGATCCGGTCGGTCTCCTTAATCCGCAGGGTGCGGGTCCCCGTGAACCTGAATCGAACACCCAGTGCGCACAACGTGCAGGCACATGTCTGCACCAAATCGGGACAGCCCGTGAAGTCATGCTCGAAACGTTCCGGCAGCGTCTTCTCCGCCGAGACCACTGTGATGCCTTCCTCCCCTGAACGGGTCTCCACCCCCAGGGGTTCGAACAGCTGCATGATGACCGAGTCCCCCTGCAGGCTGTCGGAGGTGAGACCGGGAAGGGTGATGCTGGAGCCGGGCAGAAGGGCGGCGACCATGTACCAGTAAGATGCCGCGCTCCAGTCGGATTCCACGCGCATGGGCTCCACCCTGTAGGGCTGCTCCGGGATCCGGATCAGGTCGCCTGAAAAATCGGCGTCGATGCCGCACCGGTTCATCAGGCGGAGGGTCATCCGGAGATAGGTGTCGGAAACCACCTCTCCCCGAAGCCTGATCAGGAGGCCTCCCTCCAGCACCGGTCCGATCATCATCAGGGCGCTGATGAACTGGCTGCTGACGTCTCCCCGCACTGTAACCTCCCCCCCGCGGGTCAGCTTCCGTGTGATCCGCACGGGAGGGAACCCTTCCTTTCCGGGGTATTCGATCCCCGCCCCCAGGCTCCTGAGCGCATCCACGAGCGGTCCCACGGGACGCTGCCTGAGCCTTTCAGAACCCGTCAGGACCACAGGTCCGCCCCTGACTGCAAAGCAGGCGGTCAGGAAGCGCATTGCCGTTCCCGCATGGCCCACATCCCTGGTGGGTGTGGTATCATTCAGCGCATTGAGCATCAGCCTGGTATCATCGCTCTTTGAAAGATTCTCCAGCAGCGCTTCCGATCCTGCCAGGGAACGGATGACCAGCATCCGGTTGGAAATGCTTTTCGAGGAAATAATATATATTGTATCTTGTACAACTGCTTCCGGCGGGAAGATGATATAATTCATAATTCAAAGATAAGAAATCAGCTATATTCGTCCCTAACTTACCGTTATTGTGACCCATAAAAACACAGAAATGATAAACTTTGAAGACACCAAAACCGCCTTCAGCATCAAATCTGACAGGGACCTGCGGCGTGCCAATATGCTGTTTAAGCTGATCTCCTATCCCACCCTGGTAAAGATCGGCAATCCTGTGATCAGGATGCTTTCAGCCATCAGGTTTCCCGTTGGATGGATCGTCAAACCCACCGCTTTCAGGCAGTTTGTCGGAGGGGAAACCCTGGAAGCCTGTCAGCCGACAGTGGAGCGGCTCAAAACCGGGAACGTTTACTCCCTGCTGGATTATTCCGTGGAAGGGGGGGAATCCGAAAAAGCCATCGAAGCCGCGCTGCAGGAAACACTCAGGGCCATCGCCCACGGGGGCGGCAATCCCGATATCCCTTTTGCCGTGTTCAAGCCCACGGCTTTCGGCAGCAGCAGGGCCCTTGAGGTGCTCAGCGGCGCATCGGTGCCGGACAAGGAGATCATCCGGGAAGGGGAAAAATTCCGGGCCCGGATCGACCGGCTCTGCAAGGCGGCCTTCGATCACGACATCCCCATCCTGATCGATGCCGAGGATTCCTTCTACCAGAACTTCATTGATACGGTGGCCATGGAGATGATGCAGAAGTACAATTACAAGCGCACCATCGTCTTCAATACATACCAGATGTACCGGCACGACCGGATCGGTGTGCTTGAGGCGGATATCAGGGCCGCCCGGGAGGGTCATTTCCACCTGGGGGCGAAATTTGTGCGGGGTGCCTACATGGAAAAGGAAAGGGAGCGGGCAAGGAAACTTCGGTATCCCGATCCCATCCAGCCTGACAAAGAGAGCACGGACAGGGATTACAACCTGGCGCTGAAGATCAGCATGGACAACCTGGATGTGGTATCCATCTTTAACGGGACCCACAACGAATACAGCAGCCTTTACCTGACCGAGCTGATGGCCAGGAAGAAAGTGAAACCGTCTGACAAACGGGTCTGGTTCTCCCAGTTGCTGGGAATGAGCGACCATATCAGCTTCAACCTGGCGGCAGCCGGATTCAATGTGGTCAAGTATGTTCCCTACGGTCCGGTCCGGTATGTACTGCCTTACCTGATGCGCAGGGTGGAGGAGAACACCTCCGTGAAAGGACAGACCGGAAGGGAGCTGTCACTCATCAAAAAAGAGAGGGCCAGAAGGCGCAATGAAACTTGACAACCAGAAAAATACCTACCGGATCTGGATCAGCCGGCTGGTGATGGCCATCGTATTTACCCTGGCGATCATCGTGATCCTTTTTCTCCCCTGGTCCGAAGGACAGGATGTGAGGATCGGCAAATACCATGTGATCATCGCCATTGCACTGGTGTACATCCTCATCAACCTGATCAATTATCTGAAACAGCCCTATTTCGTATCCTACAACGACCAGGGCGAGATGATCATTCTCCGGTATTACCAGATGAGCCTGTTCACCAGCAGGAAACATTCCATCGAAATACCCAAGAAACAGTTCATCCGGTTCGAGCTTCAGGATTTTCTCTTCGGCACCCAGCAGAAGATCATCCTTTATCAGCAGTACCGCAACCGGGTGGCCAAATATCCGCCCATCAGCCTGTCAGCCGTGGATAAGGAGGACCGTCAGAAGATCATCCGGTCGCTGTCGGCCTGTTCCTCGAGAGGATCCGGGTGATAATCATTTTTTCCGGCCCGGGGCATCGATCCGGGGGGCCCGGAACACATAAACCCCGAAAAAGATGCCCCCTTCCGAGCTGCAGCTCCGGATCGCCCTGACGATGATCCCGGACATCGGTCCCGTTACCGCGAAAAGTCTGATCAAACACCTGGGATCGGCCAAAGCCGTTTTTTCCAGGCGCCCGGAAAACCTGATGAAGATCCGCGGGATCGGTCCCCGGCTTTCCGCGGCCATCACATCCTCCAGGTTGCTGGAAGCCGCGGAGAAAGAGGAGGCATTCCTGGCCAGGCACCGGATCAGGGCTTATTATTATCAAGATCCGGACTATCCGCGGCGCCTGAAAGAATGCCCCGACAGTCCCATTCTGCTCTATTCAAGGGGGACGGACTGCCTGAACGGGAAGCGGATCCTGAGCGTGGTGGGCACCCGCAGGGCAACCTTTTACGGGAGGGAAACCTGCCGGGATCTGGTCGGGGGACTGGCGGCCATGTACCACGACCTGGTGATCGTCAGCGGTCTTGCCTACGGCATAGACGTGGTGGCACACCGCGCGGCCCTGGAGAACGGATTGCCGACGGTGGCAGTGCTCGGCCACGGACTGGACACGATCTATCCGCGCACCCACAGGGATACGGCAAAGAAAATCTGCTCCCAGGGGGCGCTGGTGACGGATTTCCCGTCCGGGACCGGACCGGAGCGGAACAACTTTCTCCGGAGGAACCGGATCATCGCAGGATTGTCCGACGCCACCCTGGTGATCGAATCGGGGGAGACGGGCGGTGCACTGATCACCGCCGAACTGGCGCATTCCTATGAAAGGACCGTGATGACCGTGCCGGGCAGGATCAGCGATCAGCGATCGAAAGGATGCAACAACCTCATCAGGGACCAGGTGGCGGTGATGGTCACTTCCCCGTCGGACATCGCATCCTGTCTGAACTGGGATCTGGACGCCCTCCCGCAGACCCCTTCCCTCTTTTCCGAATCCACCCTGAGCCCCGCTGAGAAAGGGATCCTTCAGGTGATCAGGCAGGCGCCTGAGACCACTCCCGGGGACATCAGCCAGCGAACCGGTGCACCCATCCATGCCATCCTTTCCATGCTGGTGGAAATGGAGCTGAAAGGGTGGGTGGCGATCCTGCCCGGTAACCGCTACAGGATCAGAAAGGCACCCCCGTGGGACACCGGCAGCCAAAGTGATCTGTTTAAAAACACTGTTTAAGGACATATAATAAATCATTATCTTTACTTCCGATAGAACCATCATTTACGCAAGCATGGACCCCAACGTTGAAAAATTCATGGCCAGGGTAAAGGCCAGAAATCCATTCGAACCGGAATTCCACCAGGCCGTCCAGGAAGTGGCCGAGTCACTGGTCCCGTTCATCCGTGAGCATCCCAAATATGACCATGCCAGGATCCTGGAAAGAATCACCGAACCCGAGAGGGTGGTCCTGTTCAGGGTACCCTGGATCAATGACAAAGGGGATGTGGAAATCAACCGGGGATACCGGATCGAGATGAACTCTGCCATCGGCCCCTACAAGGGCGGATTGCGCTTTCATCCCACCGTCAATCTGAGCATCCTCAAGTTCCTGGCATTTGAACAGGTATTCAAGAACAGCCTGACCACCCTTCCCATGGGAGGCGGAAAGGGAGGTTCCGATTTCGATCCCAAGGGCAAATCCGACAACGAGGTGATGCGTTTCTGCCAGAGTTTTATGACTGAACTCTGCAGGCACATCGGTCCGAATACCGACATTCCGGCCGGGGATATCGGGGTGGGCGGCCGTGAGATCGGTTACCTGTTCGGTCAGTACAAGCGGATCCGGAATGAATTTTCCGGGGTGCTGACCGGGAAAGGCCTGGAATGGGGAGGAAGCCTGATCAGGCCCGAGGCCACCGGTTACGGGGCGGTCTATTTTGCCGAGGAGATGCTGAATACCCGGGGCGACTCGCTGAAGGGAAAGGTGGCCGCAGTCTCGGGATCCGGCAATGTGGCCCAGTTCACCGTGCAAAAGCTGACCCAGCTTGGCGGCAGGGCTGTCACCCTCTCGGACTCCAACGGGACCATCTACGATCCAGACGGAATCGATGAAGAAAAACTTGCCTGGGTCATGGAGCTGAAGAATATCAAGCGAGGGCGGATCAAAGAATACGCCGGCAAATTCGGCTGCCAGTACCTGGAAGGGAAACGGCCCTGGCACGTGAAGTGCGATGTGGCCTTCCCGTCCGCCACCGAGAACGAGATCAGCAAGGATGATGCGGAGACTCTCCTGGAGAACGGCTGCCGTGTGGTCAGCGAGGGCGCCAACATGCCCTCCACCCCTGAAGCCGTCGAAGTGTATATCCGTGCAAAAATCCTCTACGGTCCGGGCAAGGCGGCCAATGCGGGCGGTGTCGCGGTTTCGGGGCTGGAGATGACCCAGAACAACATGCGCCTGCCCTGGACCAGGGAAGAGGTGGACAACCGGCTGCAGACCATTATGAAGAACATCCACCGCACCTGCGTCAAATACGGAACAGTGCAGAACGGTTTTGTGAACTATGTGAACGGAGCCAATATCGGAGGATTTGTCAAGGTAGCCGATGCCATGCTGGCTCAGGGAGTGGTATGAAACCGGGACCGGACTACACGGATTCCCATGCGCATCTGTACCTGGAAGCATTCGCTCCGGACCGTGACCTGGTGGTCGGCAGGGCAATGGATGCCGGAGTAGCAAAGATTCTGCTTCCGAACATCAACAGCACCACCATTGATCCCATGTTCGCACTGGCCGGCCGTTATCCCGGGCATTGCTTTCCCATGATGGGATTGCATCCCACCTCCGTGAGGGAAGATTACCTTAAAGAAATCAAAAAAATCGAAGCACACATCCACCGACCGGAGATCGTCGCTGTGGGGGAGATCGGTATTGATCTATATTGGGACAGGACCTACCACAGGGAACAGAAGGAGGTGTTCCGGATACAGGCAGGCTGGGCAAAAGCGCTGAAACTGCCGGTGGTGATCCATTCCAGGGACTCCTTCGGAGAGATCTTCAGCCTGCTGGATGAAATGGACACGGGGGAGATGAAGGGGGTATTCCACAGTTTCACGGGGAATCCGGAGGAACTTGAACAGGCGCTTTCGTACGGGTTCATGATCGGGATCAACGGGATCGTCACCTTCAAAAATTCCGGGCTTTCCGGCCTGATCCCGCATATTCCGCGGGACAGGCTGCTCATCGAGACAGATGCCCCCTACCTGGCGCCCGTTCCGCACAGGGGGAAAAGAAATGAGAGCAGTTTTCTTCCTGCAGTGGCGGCAAAAGTGGGAGAAATTCTTAACTTGACCGCGGAGGAGGTTGCAGAGATCACCACGGTGAATGCGGCAAACCTGTTTCAACTGAACATCCATGACGGATCGTAAAAATCCATCCATTCTGATCATCTACACAGGCGGCACCATCGGGATGCTGAAAGATCCCGAATCCGGTGAGATGAGGCTGTTCGATTTTGACAACATCATTTCCCTGATCCCCGAGATCAAAGAGTTCGGTTTTCATTTCCAGTCCGTCAGCTTTGAACCCCCCATCGACTCTTCGGACATAGACCTGCCCACATGGGTGCGCATCGCAACCACCATCGAGGAGCATTACGAATCTTTTGACGGATTCGTGGTCCTGCACGGCACCGATACAATGGCCTATTCGGCTTCCGCCCTGAGCTTCATGCTCGATCATCTTTCCAAACCGGTGATCTTCACGGGGGCCCAGCTTCCCATGGGAACGCTGAGGACCGATGGCAAGGAAAACCTCATCACGGCCATCGAAATCGCGGCCGCAAAGGAAAACGGAATGCCGCTGGTCCCCGAAGTGTGCATCTATTTTGAAAGCAAGCTGTCCAGGGGCAACCGAACCACAAAGGTGAATGCGGAGCACTTCAATGCATTTCAGTCCCCCAACTATCCATCCCTGGCCAGGGCGGGGGTCCACCTGGTTTACAACCGTGAATTCATCAGATATCCCGAAGGGGACGCACCATTGCAGGTCCACAGGAAATTTGACAACCATGTGGCCGTTCTGAAACTGTTCCCGGGGATGAATCCCCTATACATGGATGCCGTTCTCCGGGCCGATGGCCTCAGGGCGGTGATCATCGAAACTTACGGGGCAGGCAATGCTCCCACCGGGTCATGGTTCCTGAACAGGATCAGGGACGCCGTCAGGCGCGGCATCCTCATCCTGGACGTCACCCAGTGCAGCATGGGGAGCGTGGAGCTGGGCAGGTACGAGACCAGCAAGCACCTCTTACATGCAGGTGTCATCAGTGGATACGATATCACCACCGAGGCAGCCACCACAAAATTAATGACCCTGCTGGCCCGGGATATTTCCCCTGATGAGGTGAAAAATCTTTTAAATACTTCCCTCAGGGGAGAAATCACCCTGCTATGACTGTGATTATTAATTTTTTTTTGTATTTTTCGCCGCAAATTTCGCCAAAGTGGTGAATACGGAGGCGCTGCGGGATAGGTTCTTACAAAAGACTGGAGAAAAGCAGTTTCAGGAAGTGGAGTGAAGCGGCTGTGATAACCGGAGAGGTGCAGGAGTGGCTGAACTGGCACGCCTGGAAAGCGTGTGTACCCCTAAAGGGTACCGAGGGTTCGAATCCCTCCCTCTCCGCAATGTTCTTTTTTTAAGTAAAGAATCAAAGGGAGATATGGGATCAGAGGCTTCGAACCGGGCCGGACGAAGTTTCACCCGTTTTTTTAGTTATTTGATTAATATTCACTTAAATTTAAAAAGTATAACAAACAAACAACACCATGAAAAAATTATTTGCGTTGATAGCCGTATCCGGGATGCTTTTTATGGGAGCATCAATCTTTGCGCAGGATGAAGCCGCTGAATCTCCTGCAACTGAAGATACCACCCAGGTTGCTGCCGCACCGGCTTTGGAGGCTGCAGCTCCCCAGGCGTCAGAGGAAGCCGAAAAGGGTGGTCTTTCTGTTTTGCATACACAGCTGAAAACGAAATTCATCGAGGGGGGTGCCGGTTTTATGGGGGCGGTTTTGCTGACCCTGATCTTTGGTCTTGCCCTGGCATTTGAAAGGGTGATCTACCTGAACCTGGCCTCCACGAATACCGATAAACTTCTGGGTGCTGTGGAAGAAGCACTGAACAACGGCGGTGTGGAAGCGGCCAAGGAGGTGTGCCGGAACACGAGGGGACCCGTGGCAAGCATCTTCTACCAGGGGCTTGACCGGGTGGACGAAGGGATCGATGTGGTTGAAAAATCAGTCGTCTCCTACGGCAGTGTACAGATGGGGCTCCTGGAGAAAAACCTCTCCTGGATCTCACTGTTCATCGCCATCGCCCCGATGCTCGGGTTTATGGGTACGGTGATCGGGATGATCGATGCATTCGATAAAATCCAGCAGGAAGGTGACGTGTCCCCGACAGTGGTTGCAGGTGGTATCAAGATCGCCCTGATCACCACCGTGACCGGTCTGATGGTGGCCATCATCCTCCAGATCTTCTACAACTACCTGGTGTCACAGATCGATAACATCGTAAACAAGATGGAAGACGCTTCCATCTCGCTTGTTGACATGCTGGTAAAACAAAACCTTAAAAAATAAGTGACCATGTTATTCTCAAAGTTCACCAGAATTGTCTTATATGTGGTTGCAGGGATCTCGCTGCTGGTCATTCTTTTCTTCTACGTGTCGCCCAGGACAATCGATTATGATGACCTGGAAATGCGCGTGGAGGAGATCCTGAACCCGGCTGATCTGGATATGGAGATGCCTGTCCAGGCACCGGCAACCGCTGATGATACCACGGGAACCGAAGCGGATACCACTTCGGCCGGGGAAATCGCTGCCGCGCAGGAGCCGGAGGACCAGGGCGGTGCATTTGCCACCGAAGCGGTGCTCGACACATCCGGCGCAGACCTTCGCCAGCATCTTTCAACCTGGGAATACATGGTATGGTTCCGGACCGATATTGCGCTCATATGGGCCTATGTCCTGCTTATTCTGACAGCCATTGCAGCCATCATTTTCCCTCTGATCTCTGTCTTTTCAAATCCGAAAGGGCTGATCAGGCTGGTTGCCGTTCTTGCAGCAGTTGCAGTCATTGTGGTGGTTGCTTACCTGCTGTCATCCGATAAACCCATCAACATCATCGGGTATACCGGTACCGCCAACAGGGACCCGGGCACCCTCCGGATGGTCGATACAACATTGTTTGTGACCTATGCGCTGTTTGGACTGGCGCTGCTGTCCATCCTCTATTCTGTGATTGCGAGAGCATTTAAATGATAAACTTTTAGAAAAAAACGATGGCAAGAGAAGTACCGGAAATTAACGGAGGATCGCTGGCTGACATTGCATTCCTGTTGTTGATCTTCTTCCTGGTCGCCACCACCATGGACATTGATACCGGGATCACCCGGCTCCTTCCTCCCGAGCCCGAAGAGGACCAGGAGACGGAAGTCAGGGTAAACAAGCGAAATGTCCTGGTTGTGCTGATCAACCGGAGCGACCGGTTGATGGTGGGAGGAGAAGAGATGGACCCTTCAATGCTGAGGACCAAGACGCTGGAGTTTTTTACAAACCCAAGCAACAACCCCAATCTTCCTGAAATGGAAGACACCGAGGTCCAGTTTCCAATAGGAAGCTCTCCCCTGCTGCCTCCCGATGGTGTGTGGAGGGGGAAGGTATCCAAAGGTGTGATCTCGCTTCAAAACGACCGGTCCACCACCTATGGCAGATACCTGCAGATCCAGAACGAACTTGTCGCTGCCGTGAACGAGCTCAGGAATAATTTCTGTGAACTCTATTTCGACAAAAGTTTTGATGAGCTCAATACGGCTGATCCTGTTGAAGACGAGATCAACGAAGCAATCCGCGAGATCTATAAGATGAATATATCCGAGTCGGAACCCAAAAACATAGAAGGACTCAACTAATGGCAAAGTTCAAGAGAAAGAAAGGCAAAGGACTGCAGCGGATCAACACCGCCTCGCTTCCCGACATTGTGTTTATGCTGTTATTCTTTTTCATGGTGTCCACCACAATGCGGGAAACGGAGGTGATGGTCAGGGTCTCTGTTCCTGAAGCCACAGAGGTCAAAAAGCTGGAGAAGAAGTCGCTGGTGAGCTACATCTATATCGGCCGCCCGGTGAGCCATGTGGCCAGGATGTACGGAACCGAGCCGCTGATCCAGCTGAACGATAAACTGATCAACGAGGAGGGGATCCCCTATGAATCGGTTCAGGATTTCGTTTTGTTCGAGAGGGAAAAACTTCCCGAAGTGGATAAGAACAGGATGACCATGTCCCTGAGGATCGATCAGAATATCCCCATGGGAAAGGTGGATGATGTGAAACAGGCGCTCAGAAGAGCCAAAGCCTTGATCATCAACTATTCTGCAAGAAAAGAGTACCAGGAGCAGGGAAGAAGAAGGTAATCCGGGCTGAAGCCCGTTCCCATACACGAAGAGGGTGTCTCAAAAGGGCACCCTTTTATTATTTTCTGAGGGATGCTTTCTCGCAGCGTGCTAATTTTGCTGGCGCATAAAGATGCCAGGCTGCTTCAAAAGTATACCCCGGAGGAAGCCTAAAAATACTTGTTTTACAAGGATTGGCATTGCCTCTGAGGGATGCTTTCTCGCAGCGTGCTAATTTTGCTGGCGCAAAAAGATGCCAGGCTGCTTTAAAAGCATCCCTCAGATAAGGTAGAAATGGGACTTGTGAGATACCCTTCTTTTATTCGTATAGCGCTGCGTAGAGTTGATTCACCATGTCCTGGAAGGTGACCGGGTTTTCAAAAACCGACCGCCGGCCCACAAACCGTTCGATGTGGTAAAAAAGCCGGTTCCTGTCAAGCCCCGTGAAGTCTTCCACCCTGCTGTCAAAATAAAGTTCGCTGATGTTCCGGTCATACAGTTTCTTCACCGAATTGCCGATCCCGAAAAGCAGGTAATATTTTGAAATGGGTTTTGCGGGATTCTCATAATCGCAGAAGATCTTGTTCACGTAGTTGCCATTGTCGTAGATCACCACCTCCCTGACAAAACCCTCGTAGGTATAGAAGATCCATTCACCGTGCCGCTGGCGGGTTTTCTTGAAGCCCTGGTACTTGATGGTGCCGTCGTGGTAGAACTCCATTTCGGGACAGTACAATTTCCCGCTGGGTGCTTTTACTTTTCCGTTGACCAGGGCCCGGTTCTCGATCCCGAAATAGGTCAGGAAAGGCATCTGCCGCATGACTTCTTCGGGATGCGTTTTCTCTTCAGGCCTGGCGTAGTTTTTCCCGGCAAACACCTCTTCCGCAGATTCGACAAGGATCTCCTGCTCATAGATCCCGTCATCAAATGCTTTCCGGTCACGCAGCCTGACGATCAGCACCCCCATGTCCTCATGAATCCCCGGGCCGGGATTTGACAATTCCATGGAGGTAAGGATCAGCTCTTTCTCGTTCCGGTATACGCAGGCATTGATTTTATCATGATACAGGATCCGTATATTCTTCAGATTTTTAAACCATTTCTGCCCCCTGGTCTGGTGCCGGTCCCTCCCGTAAAGCAAGGTGGTCCTCACATTTCGCTGGTCTGCCTGCTGAAGCCTGAGCAAAACACTCTCATGGAGCTTCAATGAAGGGGTCAGAAGCACGATCTCGTTCACTGCTTCCGTAAGAATCCGATCAACCTGATAGGCGGTCCCGACTGAGGAAAGAAATTCAGCAGCCATATGATCCTGTCAACTGGGGTGCACTAATTCGTACTGAAATTATGGAAAAAAGAAGCTCAATTCCAGTGGAAATATCAACAAAGCATCCCGCTGGCATGATGTTCATTGAAGACATAAAAGCATCGACGGAACCCGCAGACCCCCCCATCACCTGATAGTGCCGACCCGTCAAAATTCTTAACGGCAGGCTTTTTGTGACCTCAGGAGGACTCGAACCCCCACCATGGGAACCGGAATCCCACGTTCTATCCTGTTAAACTATGAGGCCCTACAGGAGTGCAAATTTAATATTTTTTTATCCCAATTCTTAAAAAAACGTCTTCCGGTCAGTCCCCCGGGCTTACATAAGTGCAAAAAAACCCCTATTTTCGCACATTGTACCAGTTTTAACCACATGGAATACAATTTTGCAGAGATCGAGAAACGCTGGCAGGAGTACTGGGAAAAGCACGGGACATTCCGCACGGTGGATGATTTTTCCAAACCCAAATTCTACGTGCTGGACATGTTCCCCTATCCTTCCGGATCGGGATTGCATGTGGGCCACCCGGAAGGGTATACCGCCACAGATATTGTGGCCAGGTACAAGCGGATGAAGGGATTCAACGTACTGCACCCCATGGGCTGGGATGCATTCGGTCTTCCCACCGAGCAGTATGCCATCGAAACGGGAACCCATCCGGCACAGGTCACCCGCAGCAACTGTGATAATTTCAGGAGACAGATCAAGGCCCTGGGTCTGGGGTATGACTGGGAACGGGAAATCAATACCTCCGAACCGGAATATTACAGGTGGACCCAGTGGATTTTCATCAAGCTCTACAATACATGGTTTGACCACAACCTTCAGAAAGGACGTCCCATCGGCGATCTGCAGATCCCCGATGAGGTGAATTCGCAGGGAGAAGAAGCGGTGCGGCAGTACCGGGACGATCGCAGGCTGGCATATTACGGCGATGCGCAGGTATGGTGGTGCCCCTCCTGCCGGATCGTGTGTGCCAACGAGGAGGTGCTCAATGACGGCACCCATGAAAAGTGCGGGAACCTTGTGGAAAGGAGGAACCTGAAGCAATGGATGCTCAGGATCCCCCATTATGCCGAGCGGTTGCTCAAAGGGCTCGGGGAGGTGGACTGGCCGGAAGGGGTGAAGGAGATGCAGCGGAACTGGATCGGCCGTTCGGAAGGGGCTGACGTGGATTTCCGGATCGAACATCTGGACAGGGTGCTGCGGGTGTTCACCACCCGTCCGGATACCCTCTTTGGGGCTACCTACATGGTGGTTGCCCCGGAACACCCCCTGCTCGGGGAACTGGTCACGGCCACCCGGCAGAAGGAAGTGGAAGGGTATGTGGCACGTGCCAGCCTGAAATCAGATCTGGACCGCACCGACCTGGCACGGGAGAAAACAGGCGTGTTCACCGGAAGCTATGTCATCAATCCGGTGAACAACAAACGAATCCCCATCTGGGTGGCCGATTATGTCCTGATGGGTTACGGGACGGGCGCCATCATGGCCGTACCCGGACACGATACGCGGGATTTTGAATTTGCATCGGCCTTTTCCCTGCCCATTGTCTGTATCATGGACCCGGAAGGCACCGACGAGGCTGCAAGGAAGGAGATCCTGGCAGGCAGGGCATGCTGGACCGGCGACGGGACCTATGTGAACTCCTCGGATCCTGACAGCGGTCTGGATATCAACGGCCTCTCCAAAAAAGAAGGGATCTCCAGAACCATCAGCTGGCTGGAAGAGCACGGATTCGGAACAGCAGCGGTGAATTATAAGATCAGGGACTGGCTCTTCAGCCGCCAGCGCTACTGGGGAGAACCTTTCCCCGTGATCCACTGGGAGGACGGGGAGATCACGCTGCTGGATGAGTCGGAACTGCCCCTCACCTTGCCGGATCTGGAAAAATTCGAACCGGGCGCCCACGGCGAATCCCCGCTGGCCGCTGCCGAAGAATGGGTTGAAGTGACGGACGAAGGCGGCAGGAAGGGCCGCAGGGAAACCAATACAATGCCCCAGTGGGCCGGTTCCTGCTGGTATTACCTGCGGTTCATCGATCCCGGGAACGACCGGCTTCCCTTCGCCCCTGAAAAGGAACGGTACTGGATGCCGGTGGACCTTTATATCGGTGGCGCAGAACATACGGTCCTCCACCTGCTTTACAGCCGGTTCTGGCACAAGGTGCTGTACGATCTGGGATACGTATCCACCGATGAGCCTTATCACAAGCTGTTTAACCAGGGAATGATCCTGGCATTTGCATATGAGACCGTCTCGGGGGCCAAAGTCGCCTCCGACCTGGTGATCGAAAAGGAAGGGAGCTTTTCACACAGGGAAACGGGGGAACCCCTGGGACAAATCGTGGCCAAAATGTCCAAATCCCTGAAAAATGTGGTGAACCCGGACGAAGTGGTGGCCGCCTTCGGAGCCGATTCCCTGCGTCTGTATGAAATGTTCCTGGGACCGCTCGACGCGGTGAAGCCCTGGACGGAGAACGGTGTCAGGGGGGTCTATAATTTCCTGAGCCGGGTCTGCAGGTTTTTCACGGAACCGGATCATTACCACCACGGGGAAGAAGATCCCGGGATCCTGAAATCGCTGCACAGGACCATCAGGAAGGTGGAAGATGATATCGAAGCGCTTCACTTCAACACCGCCATCTCCCAGATGATGATCTTCTCCAACCTCTGTATCAAGCAGGGAAAAGTGAGCCCTGACACGGCCGGGAAATTCATGCAGGTACTCGCGCCCTTCGCCCCCCACCTGGCCGAAGAGGTCTGGAGTTTCCTTAAAAGGGAGTCTTCCATAGCCCAGACTATCTGGCCCGCTTACGAAGAGGCGCTTCTGCGGGAGGATGTATTCCAGTACCCGGTGATGATCAACGGGAAACTCCGGTTCAAGATCGAACTTCCCCTTGAACTTTCGGAACAGGAAGTGGAAAAAAGCGTGCTTGCGCATGAAACGGCCCGGAAGTGGACGGGAGGAAAGCTGCCGAGGAAGATCGTCTATGTCCCCGGCAAGATCATTAATGTTGTGGTGTAAGAGCTAATTGTGATGAGGAACTGGAAAGATCTGGCGGTGATGCTGGTCGTGACGGGGGCGGCCGCCCTGGCGGCATTCTTTCTGCAGTCGGGACAGCTCCCGGCGCATGGTGCCGGGCAGGCTGATGCTTCACAGGAAGTTGAAACGATGGTGCCTCCTCCCGCGGAAATGCTGTACGGGATCCCTGTTCCCTCCTATGCCCTTGAAAAAGGAACGGTCAGATGGGGAGAGTCACTGGCCACCCTTCTCCATCCCCGCGGGGTTTCCCTGCAAATGATCCACCAGATCTCACTGCTGCCGGATTCCCTCCTGGACGAGAAAAAGATCCGGCCAGGTCAGACATATACGCTGTTCAACGGCAGTGACGGGGTTCCCGCCTATTTTGTCTATGAGAAGGATGCCGTCAACTACGTGGTGATCCGGCTGGCACCCGGTCCCCCGGAAGCCCGGAACGGAAAGAAGCCGGTGGAACTGCGGCAGCAACAGATCACGGGAACCATTGCCACCTCCCTGTGGGAGTCGATGTATGAGGTCAGTGCCAATCCCATGCTGGCGGTGGAGCTGAGCGAGATTTTTGCCTGGTCCATTGATTTCTTCGGACTGCAGCAGGGCGACGCGTACAGGGTCCTGTACGAAGAATCCTTCGTGGATTCCCTCTACACCGGGATCACAAAGATCCTGGGCGCATGGTTTTACCACAGCGGCACCGAATTCTGGGCCATTCCCTTTGTCCAGGACGGGGTCAGGAGCTTTTTCGACGAAGAAGGGAACAGCCTCAGGAAAGCATTTCTCAAAGCCCCGCTGCGATTTTCCAGGATCAGCTCGGGATTTTCCCATTCCCGGTATCATCCCGTCCTCAAGATCCGGCGGCCCCACCACGGGGTGGACTATGTGGCTCCGGCCGGAACACCCGTGCTGGCCATTGGCGACGGGGTGGTGACCCATGCCGCCTACCAGCGGGGCGGGGGAGGCAACTATATCAAGATCAAGCACAACAGTGTCTATTCAACCACCTACATGCACCTGAAGGGTTTTGCGAAGGGGATCAGGCAGGGAAGCTATGTCAGGCAGGGTGACGTGATCGGGTATGTGGGCAGCACCGGACTTTCCACCGGTCCGCACCTGGATTTCAGGTTTTACAGGAACGGAAGTCCCGTGAATCCGCTGAAAGTGGAAGCCCCTCCCGTGGAGCCGGTGGCCGAAGCCAACAGGGCCTCTTTCTCAATTGTCCGCAGCATCACCATGGATGCCCTGGCTTCCCTCCAGTAGCCGCTCGACCACTTCGGGATAGTACTCATACTCAAGGGAATGTATTTTTTCAGCCAGGGTCTCCGGGGTATCCCCTGGTTCCACCGGACACGTTGCCTGGAAGATAATGTCCCCCTCGTCATACCGGGAGTTCAGGTAATGAATGGTAATTCCCGATTCTTCATCCCCGCTGTCAATGACCGCCTCGTGGACACGTCTTCCGTACATCCCTTTCCCTCCGTGCCGGGGAAGCAGGGCCGGATGGATATTCACGATCCGGCCTGCATAGGCATCCAGGATCGATGCAGGGATCAGCCACAGGAAACCGGCAAGCACGATAAAGTCTATCTTTTTCTGCTTCAGTATGGAAAGCACCTCCCCTGTTTCGCAGAGCTGCTCCCTGCGAAAGACGACCGTTTCAATGCGATGCGACTGTGCCCGGCTGATCACGTATGCATCCGGTTTGTTTGTCAGCACAAGCCTGACCCTTCCCAGGGGACTCGTTCGAAAATAGCGGATCAGGTTCTCAGCATTGGTACCCGATCCGGAAGCGAATACGGCAATTCGTTTCATAGACTTGATTTTTTACCGGTCCGGAACAAGAAAAATCTGGATGGAATTTTGTATTTTTCATCCGAAATTAACGGCAAGCGAAAGTTTTTTTTTGAAAATAGTCGAATTTTTACATTTCTTTGCACCGTTAAAAATAACCATTATTATTCATTTAAATCTTTAGCCATGTCGGACATTGCAGCAAGAGTTAAAGCAATCATTGTGGATAAACTGGGTGTTGATGAAAGCGAGGTGACTCCGGAAGCCAGCTTTACTAACGACCTGGGAGCTGATTCGCTCGATACCGTTGAACTGATCATGGAATTTGAGAAAGAGTTCAACATGGGTATTCCCGATGATCAGGCTGAGAGCATTTCTACCGTCGGTGAAGCGATCAAGTATATTGAAGACAACGTGCAATAGGCATTAGTCTTACGTTCAAACACATACTGGAATGAGACGTGTCGTCGTAACGGGCATGGGAGCATTTACTCCCGTGGGAAAGAACCTTGAGGAATTCTGGAACGCGCTGATCAACGGAACAAGCGGTGCCGGCCTCATCACCCGTTTCGACACGGAAAAGTACAAGACAAAGTTTGCCTGTGAGGTCAAGGACTATGATCCACAGGATTATTTTGACAGAAAAGAGTCCAGGAAGCTGGACCTGTATGCCCAGTTTGCCATGATTGCCGCCGGTGAAGCTTACCGGCACGCAAATCTTGAGGAAGCTGATCTTGACAAAGACCGTGCTGGCATTATCTGGGCCTCCGGGATCGGAGGGATCACTACATTCAGAAATGAGATAGAGGGCTACCTGGCGGGTGACGGCACCCCCAGGTTCAGCCCTTTTTTCATCCCCAGGATGATCTCTGACATTGCAGCGGGACTCCTCTCCATGAAATATGGATTTCGCGGTCCCAATTATGCCACCGTTTCCGCCTGTGCTTCCTCCACCAATGCCATCATCGATGCCTGCAACTTGATCCGCCTGGATATGGCGGACCTGTTCATTTCGGGAGGTTCCGAGGCGGCCATCGATGATGCAGGCGTGGGGGGATTCAATGCCATGCAGGCGATCTCCACCAACAACCAGGAGTACCAGAAGGCATCCCGTCCGTTTGACGCCAACCGCGACGGATTCGTTATGGGCGAAGGCGGAGGGGCCATCATCCTTGAGGAATACGAGCACGCCAAACGGCGGGGAGCCACCATCTACGGGGAGTTGATCGGTGTGGGTCTTTCGGCCGATGCCTATCACCTTACGGCTCCTCATCCCGAGGGCGACGGGGCAAAGCTGGTGATGCGGAACGCCCTCAAAAGTGCAGGCCTCTCTCCCTCCGGGGTGGATTATATCAATGTGCACGGAACAGCCACCCCGCTGGGAGACATTTCCGAGATCAAGGCGATCCTTGACGTGTTCGGTGATCACGCGTATAAACTGAACATCAGCTCCACAAAATCCATGACAGGACATCTTCTGGGCGCAGCCGGCGCCATCGAGTCCATTGCAGTGATCATGGCCATCAGGGACGGAATCGTTCCTCCCACCATTAATCTTGAAACACTGGATCCCCGCATCGATTCCCGGCTGAACCTGACCCCCAACACGGCACAGCGGCGGGATGTGAACGTGGGATTGAGCAACACATTCGGTTTCGGAGGACACAATACCTCCGTGATCTTCCGTAAGTTTAACGGCTGACCGATTGAAGAACCGTGATTTCTACATTCATCTGATCCGCATCCTGGGGTTCCTGCCCAGGAGAATCTCATTGTACCGGGCTGCCTTTTTCCCGGGATCTGCCGCTCCCGCACCCCATCATAAAAATGACCGGATCAATTACGAACGTCTGGAATACCTGGGGGATGCGGTGCTGGATGCCATTGTGGCTGATTTTCTCTTCAAAGAATTCCCCGGGCAGGATGAGGGATTCATGACCAAACTGCGGGCCAGGATCGTCAAACGGAAGAACCTGGATGCACTTGCCGAGAAACTGGAGATCCCCCGCATGATCAGCCATGTCCGTCCCGGCGGAAACAGGGCAAAACACCTGTACGGGAATATGCTCGAAGCGCTGATGGGAGCCATCTACCTGGACATGGGTTACGCCGCAGCCAGAAGATTCTTCCTCAGGAAGATCGTACGAAAACACATCAACCTTCCACAGCTGGTGGAAAAAGAATCCGACCACAAAAGCAGGATGATTGAGTGGGCGCAGAAAAACCACCTGGAAGTGGTGTTCGAAAGCCGTGAGGAGCAGCGGTCCGACGCCGGGATCCCCTCCTTCATCTCTTCCGTGCTGGTGAACGGTGCACAGCAGGGGACCGGCAGGGGAGCATCCAAGAAAGAGGCGGAGCAGCTGGCGGCAAAAATTGCCCTGGTAACGGTTGATTCTGGCGTGCACTGACTGCTGAAAGTTTTGTTATTTTTGAAGAAACCGACCCTTGTCAGGTGCCCGTAAAAAAACATATCCTTTCCATGGCGATCAGGGAGGACTTCTGCCTGCTCGGCATGGTATCGGACGATCCCGACTACAAGATCTGCTGGACCATCAACCAGGTCCTGAATACGAATTTTCAGAAACAGGATGATCTGAGACTATTCCACAGAAGGCTGGAAGTGGAACAGTCTTTCTCCCTGTTTGCACACCATGATGAGGAAGCGGTATGCACCTACCGGATCATCAGGAACCGTTCAGACCAGGGGCTGTTCCTGGATGAACTCAGGAACCTGGATTACCTGATCCACATTCAGGGGGAGATCAATCCCGGTCGCATCGGTGCCTTCCTGAGGCAGGTGGGGTCCCTCCCAGGGGTCCGGATGTGTGTTCCGGTGGATTTAAAGAAACTGAAGAACCAGGAACGGCTCTGGATCTGGTGATGTCCTCAGAACAACCATTTTAAGAGTGGAAAGAGCATGGAATAGACCGGGAACTCCTGGTAATTCTGGTATCCTTCCCTGTACAGTGCGTCCAGCCCTTTTTTCTGGGGGATCAGCGGGCGGAATAATCTGGAATAGAACGGGAACAGTCCCATCACCAGGTCAAAGACCATGTCCAGCAGAAGGAAGAGTCCAGCCACCACAATGTAGATGTTTTCCGTCACGCTGATATTGAATCCGGGTCCCGGTACGCTTACCAGTGCCAGTGCGATCACCCAGATCAGCGATTTTATCAGGAGGCTGGGAGTGTACAGGTAGCTGACTTTCGATCTTACGCCGGCAAAGGCGAGGGTGCTCATGGAAAAGATCCCCCCTGCGGCCGTGCCCGCCACAAACCGCCAGATGAGGCTGTCCACCGGAAAAAACAGAAGAAATCCAACAATGCTGGCGACCTTGATCAGGGAAGAGAGGCGGTGGAAATACTGGGCCCATGTGCTCCTGGGCATCCGGACCACCTTTCGCTTGTTCTTGTAAGCGGCATCATGGTCCAGCGCCCCGTAGGAACGGATCCTGATGTCCAATGTCTTCAACAGTTCAATCCGGTAGGACCTGCCGGTGGCTTTTTCACCAGCCGCATAGGAACACGCATCTGTGGAGGCGTGTCCGGTTTCCATTTTGAAAAAACCGGCCACATCCTTCCACCCGGCATTGAACTTCCCAAGCCTGAACCATGTTTTTCGCTGCTGGTAAATATACACCAGCAGAAATCCCCCGATCAGGATGAAGAAAAAGGTAGCTGCCAGGCTCTCCGGGTCCGAAAAAACAGCGAGCACAACCGGGAGGGTGACCGCAGCAACCGCGAAGAGCAGCGCAAAAACACGCAATCCGTACCGAAGCAGCAGGATGGGATCGTGCCATTCGGGCCGGTTAAAATAATTGTCTTCTTCTTCCTTCTTTTTTTGTCTTGCCCGGGCCTGGCGGTACCTCCGCTCCCGGTCGCGGCGCATGACTTCCCGTGCAACCAGGTCCTCATAAGATTCAGCCTCCCGGATCCCCTCTCCCCGGTGGGCCATCAGGTATTCATAGGCAGACTTGACCTCCTGGAATTTCTCTCCGGCACCCGGGGATTTGTTCCGGTCGGGGTGATATTTCAGGGCCAGCTTCCGGTATGCGCTTTTAATCTCTTTCACGGAAGCTCCGGGCGGCACCCCCAGAATTTTATAATCATCCCTGGCAGACAACTTCATCCGTTTGATGCAAGTTATCCAATCCCTGAACAGGAATCAAAAAAAAACTGTCTGCCGGGAGGACAGACAGTTTTTCACATTAACCCTAAAACTAAACCAAATCGCCTGCTATTGCGTATTTTTTTCCTGCAATCGTCTAACACAACAAAACTACGCCGGAATATGGTTACATAGTTTTAAAGGATGTTAAAGATTGTTAAATCGCTCATCCGGAACCAGTAAGGTGAATTATCTTTGAGCCATGAGCCGCACCCTGCTTTGGATCGTTACCATCTTTCTGAGCCTTGCCATGCTGGCCCTGGTCACGGTCCAGGCATACTGGATCAGGAACTCAGTTGCCTCCCAGCAGAACCAGCTGGAACTCGTGGTGAACCAGGTGCTTTCAGAGATCTCCAGTGAGCTGGAGTATAACGAGACACTGCTGCATATCCTGGAAGAGGTCCGGCCTCCGATGATCAGGCACCAGAGCAGGGCCACCTGGAATTTCCAGCTGGATACCAGGAGCATGACCGGAGGGACCACCCGCGAGGGGATCCAGCTTGATGAGGAGATCACTTTCTACAATCCTCCCCGGCGTCCCCTGAAGAACCCCATGGTGGAGATGGTGGATGATTCTATCCTGGTGATCCTGGCCGAGGATGAGTCGCAGAGTGATACCATCCTCATTTCCGCCATGAATCCGGGACAGGTCAGGGAGGAGCTGAACCGGAAGCTCGAAGAACAGCAGCTGCTCGTGGACAAGATCATCAGGGAGATGCTGACCGATGAAGTGAATGTGGAAGAGCGAATCTCCAAATCACAGATCGAAACCCTGCTCCGGATGAAGCTTTCGGAGAAAGGGGTGAATATGCCTTTCGAATATGCCGTGTTCAGGGAAGGGACCCCTCCCATATACCAGTCCGGTCAATTCACCGAGTTTTCAGGTTGCCAGTATTACCGTGCGGCACTTTTCCCCCGAAGCATCTTCGGCAAGCCCACCCTGATCAGCCTCTACTTCCCGGGTGAAAGGCAGAACCTGATCAGGTCCACTGGGCTCATGGCGGGAACCTCCCTGCTGATCACCCTGATCACCCTGGTACTTTTCTCCCTGGCCCTGTACATCATCTTCAAGCAGAAAAAACTTTCGGAGATGAAGAACGATTTCGTGAACAACATGACCCACGAGCTGAAAACCCCCATCTCTACCATCAGCCTGGCTTCCCAGATGCTCAGTGACAGGAGCATTCCGGATGAACAGAAGAACCTGTCCCACATTTCCCGCATCATTCAGTCGGAAAGCAGGCAGCTGGGTACCCAGGTGGAAAGGGTGTTGCAGATGGCTATTTTTGACCACGGACAGCTGAAGCTCAAGGACCAGGAAATTGACATGCATGAGATCATTGAAACGGTGGCCCAGAATTTCCTCCTTCAGATTGAGCGCAGAGAAGGGAAGCTGGAATTCCTTCCGGAGGCTGAAAACTCCGTTATCACGGGCGATTCGGTACACATCACCAATGTCATCTCCAATTTGCTGGAAAATGCGATGAAATATACCGGACGTACCCCGGAGATACGGATTTCCACCAGGAACGAAGAGCTTTTTTTCGTGGTGTCGGTCAGGGATAACGGGATCGGGATCCGGAAGGAGGACCAGAAGAGGATCTTCGATAAGTTTTACCGGGTACCTACCGGGAATGTGCACAATGTAAAGGGATTCGGACTTGGATTGAGTTATGTGAAACTGATCGTGGAGGCACATCACGGCACCATCGGGTTAAAAAGTGAACCCAACAAGGGTTCTGTGTTCGATATTCATTTACCTTTGAAAGCATAAACAGGATGATGGGGGAGGTTAAATACAGGATCCTTCTTGCTGAAGATGACGAAAACCTGGGGTCGCTGCTCCAGGAATACCTGCAGGCAAAAAATTATGAGACCGACTGGGTGGTAAACGGTGAAAGGGCTTTCAGGCATTTTGAGCAATTCCATTACGACCTCTGCCTGCTGGATGTGATGATGCCGGTGAAGGACGGATTCACCCTTGCCTCCGAGATCCGTCTCCTCAACAGCGAGATACCCATTATCTTCCTCACAGCCAAATCAATGAAGGAAGATGTACTGGAAGGATTCTCACTGGGAGCGGATGATTACATCACCAAGCCCTTCAGCATGGAGGAACTGCTTTTCCGGATCGAGGCGATCTTAAGGAGGACCAAGGGGATCAGGGGGGGTGACAAGCATACCTGGAAAATTGGCAGGTTTACCTTCGACGCTAAAAAACAAATGCTCACGGGAAACGGCACCGGGCAGAAACTGACCACCAAGGAATCCGAGCTGCTCAGGCTCCTGTGCAATAACATCAACCAGGTTCTGGAGAGGAATTTTGCCCTGAAAGCCATCTGGATCGATGACAATTATTTCAATGCCCGGAGCATGGATGTCTACATCACCAAGCTGCGCAAATACCTGAAGCCGGATCCCAACGTACAGATCATCAATGTGCACGGGAAAGGGTACAAGCTGGTGGTGGATGAAGAGCAGACCGGTTAATCCAGTTTGAGCACGGCCAGGAAAGCCGACTGGGGCACTTCGATGTTTCCCACCTGGCGCATCCGCTTTTTTCCTTTCTTCTGTTTTTCCAGCAGTTTTCTTTTCCGGGTGATGTCGCCCCCGTAACATTTTGCGGTCACATCCTTCCGCACAGCCTTCACCGTTTCCCTGGCGATCACCTTGGATCCGATGGCCGCCTGGATGGCCACCTCATACTGCTGCCTGGGAATAAGCTCTTTAAGCTTCACACAGATTCTGCGACCGAAGTCGTAGGCATTGTCACGGTGGATCAGCGTGGAGAGGGCATCCACCATCTCCCCGTTGAGCAGAATATCCAGCTTGACAAGATCGGCCTTCATATAACCGTGTGGATGATAATCAAAGGAGGCATATCCCTTGGAGATGCTTTTCAGTTTGTCATAGAAGTCGAAGACGATATCCGCCAGCGGCATTTCAAAGGTGAGTTCCACCCGGTTGCTGGTCAGATACACCTGGTTTTTCAATATTCCTCTTTTGTCCAGGCACAGCTTCATGATCGGTCCCACAAATTCGGCTTTGGAAATTACCTGGGCCCGGATGTAGGGCTCCTCGATGTGATCGATGGTGGTTACTGCCGGCAATCCCGAAGGATTATGCACCTCGATGACCTCATTTTTGGTGGTATGCACCCTGAAAGAGACATTGGGGACCGTGGTGATCACATCCATGTCAAATTCCCTGTCAAGCCTTTCCTGCACGATCTCCATGTGGAGCAGCCCCAGGAAACCGCAGCGGAACCCGAATCCCAGCGCAGCCGAGGACTCGGGGACAAATGTCAGGGATGCATCATTGAGCTGCAGCTTTTCGATGGATGCCCTCAGGTCTTCATAATCGTCCGCATCCACCGGGTAAATTCCGGCAAAAACCATCGGCTTCACATCCTCAAAGCCCGAGATGGCCTTCTGGCAGGGACGGTCCACGTGGGTGATCGTATCGCCCACTTTTACTTCGCGGGAACTTTTGATCCCCGAGATGATGTATCCCACATCGCCCGCCCGCAGTTCATCCCGCGGTTCGGTGCCCAGCTTCAGCACCCCGATCTCATCCGCATCGTACTCCCTGCCCGTGGCCACGAATTTCACATGTTCCCCGGTTTTGATCGTCCCGTTGAAGATCCTGAAATAGGCAAAGATGCCCCGGAAGGGATTGAACACCGAGTCGAAGATCAGTGCCTGCAGGGGAGCATCGGGGTCTCCACCGGGAGCGGGAATGTGTTCGATGATGGCCTTCAGGATCTCATCCACGCCCAGGCCTGTTTTTCCGCTGGCCTCAATGATCTCATCCCTCCGGCAGCCCATCAGATCCACGATCTGGTCCTTCACATCTTCCGGCATGGCGCTGTCCATATCCATCTTGTTCAGGACCGGGATGATCTCCAGGTTATGGTCGATCGCCTGGTACAGGTTTGAAATGGTCTGTGCCTGGATCCCCTGCGTGGCATCCACCACCAGCAGGGCCCCCTCGCATGCGGCGATGGATCTGCTTACCTCGTATGAAAAATCCACATGACCGGGTGTATCGATCAGGTTCAGCCGGTAAAGGATCCCCTCATGTTCATGCCTCATCTGGATGGCGTGACTTTTGATGGTGATCCCGCGCTCCCGCTCCAGCTCCATGCTGTCCAGTACCTGGTCCTTGAAGTCACGCTCATCCAGGGTGCCCGTCCTGATGAGCAACCGGTCGGCCAGGGTGCTTTTCCCATGATCGATATGCGCAATGATGCAGAAGTTACGGATGTTTTCCATACAGACTCGTCCGGTTAAACCGAGCACAAACCTACATATAGTTTTTTATGAAAACAATATGCGGGTTTCTTAAAAAGCAACCCGGAAAATTCCTCAGTGGAGCTGCCTGAACAGGAGTGAACGGCTGACCTCCCTTTCCCCCTGGAACCTGCTGAGGCTGCTTCCATGCAGTTCCACATAAATGATCGCGGCGAAAGCGGGTTTCTGGAAGAGCGGGTGATACGGGATCCTGAAAAACCAGAGCATTGCATAGAGCAGCACGCAGCAGGCCAGAATGGACATCAGCAGCCAGAAGAGCCAGCTTTTCAGATGCATGCGTACGGCAATGATCCTGATGGAGGCCATGAAGAAATGGCCACCGACCACGAAACCGCTTCCGACGGAATGCAGGAAGCGGACTTCCTGCACATCGCAGGGGACCGCCATCAGTACGAATCCGGCAGAGGAGAGGTAACTCAGGAATTCATAGACCGGTGCATCGGGAACCGGCTGGCGCCGGGCGTAATAGCGGGCAAGCAGGTACATGGTGTATCCGCACAGGAGCATCCCGGCATCGAAAACGATCCTTGAATAGATGTTCTGCAATCCTGACGGGGTGAGCTTTCTTCCCAGGGCGCTCAGCGGGAATGAGCCCATCTGGAACTTCATCGGGTAAAGCAGGATGGCCGTTGTGATAAATGAAAACAAGATGGTCACCAGGAGGCGAAGGAAGTGCTGGGTGTCTAGGTCCGTGTAGAATTTTCGGACCTTTCGACCCTGCTTCGATCCGCCCCCGGTATGATGCGATGACCGGATATCTGTTCCCTTTTTTCCCATGGTGACAGGGGTTCCGGTTCAGTAGGTGAGGGAGGCCAGTCTCTCTGAAGTCAAAGATACGAAAAAATGAACGGGTCCCGGGCCGGGATCCGGACTCAACTCGTAACTTATACAATGACTGAGGGATGCTTTTAAAGCAACCTGGCATCTTTTTGCGCCAGCAAAATTAGCACGTTGCGAGAAAGCATCCCTCAGTATATTAGAACAATCTTACATCATACCCATTCCGCCTCCGCCGCCGGCCGGCATGGGGGGTTCCGGCTCGGGAATTTCCACCAGCGTGCATTCGGTGGTCAGGAACAATCCTGCAATGGATGCGGCATTCTCAAGCGCGATGCGGGCCACCTTGGTGGGATCGATCACACCGGCTTCCATCAGGTTCTCGTACTTGTTGGTCTGGGCATTGTACCCGAAGTCATCTTTCCCGTCCTTGATGGTTTTGACAACCACTGAGCCTTCCAGCCCGGCATTCTCAACGATCTGGCGGAGGGGCTCTTCTAGTGCCCTCCTCACGATGGCAATGCCCGTGTTTTCATCTTCATTGACCCCTTTGAATTTGTCAAGGGCTTTCATGGCGCGGACGTACGCCACGCCCCCTCCGGGAATGATCCCTTCTTCAACGGCCGCACGGGTGGCGCTGAGGGCATCCTCGAACAGGTCTTTCTTGGATTTCATTTCCATTTCAGAGGCTGCACCCACATAGATGACCGCCACACCACCTGCCAGTTTGGCAAGTCTTTCCTGAAGTTTTTCGCGGTCATAGTCGGATGTGGTGTTCTCGATCTGCTTTTTGATCTGTCCGACCCTCGCATCGATCATTTTTTTGTCACCGGCACCGTTCACGATGGTGGTGTTCTCCTTGTCAATGGTGATTTTTTCGGCGTGTCCCAGCATATCCAGCTTGGTGCCTTCCAGCTTCAGTCCTTTCTCTTCGGAAATCACTGTCCCCCCTGTCAAAATGGCGATGTCCTCGAGCATTTCCTTTCTCCTGTCACCAAATCCGGGAGCTTTCACGGCTGCGATCTTCAGTGAGCCGCGAAGCTTGTTCACCACCAGGGTGGCCAGTGCTTCCCCGTCCACATCTTCGGCGATGATCAAAAGCGGACGGCCGTTCTGGGCGGTGGTCTCCAGGATGGGAAGGAGGTCCTTCATGGTGGAGATCTTCTTGTCATGGATCAGTACATAGGGATTATCCAGCACCGCCTCCATCTTTTCCGTATCTGTCACGAAATAAGGAGAGATGTATCCGCGGTCAAACTGCATCCCTTCCACCACATCCACATAGGTATCGGATGACTTTGATTCCTCAACGGTGATCACACCTTCCTTCTTCACTTTGTTCATGGCCTCTGCGATCAGTGCACCGATGGATGCCTCATTGTTGGCAGAGATGGAGGCCACCTGCTCGATCTTCCGGTTGTCGTCTCCCACCTCTTTTGACTGTGCCTGCAGACTTTTCACCACCTCGGCCACCGCCTTGTCGATGCCCCTTTTCAGATCCATGGGATTGGCACCCGATGTGACATTCTTCAGCCCCACCTGTACGATGGACTGCGCCAGCACCGTTGCCGTGGTTGTTCCGTCCCCCGCATCATCGGCAGTCTTGGAAGCAACTTCCTTCACCATCTGGGCGCCCACGTTCTCAAAACGGTCTTCCAGTTCCACTTCCTTTGCCACGGTCACACCATCCTTGGTGGCCAGGGGTGCTCCGAATTTCTTCTCTATGATTACATTCCGGCCTTTCGGTCCGAGTGTTACTTTCACAGCATTCGCCAGCTGATCGATCCCGCTTTTCAGCTGATCCCTGGCTTCAATACCAAATTTGATCTCTTTTGCCATTGTCTATTTGTTTTTGATTGGTTACTTACTTTGTAATGAAGAGTACATCACTCTGCGAGATGAGAAGGTAATCCTCCTCGTTGATGGTTAATTCCTGGCCGGCATATTTGCCATACAGGACATGATCCCCCACCTTCACTTCCATGGGCTCGTCCTTTTTGTCACTGCCCACCATCACCACCTTGCCATGCTGTGGTTTTTCCTTTGCCGTATCCGGAATGATGATACCGCTTGCGGTTTTCTCCTCGGCCTCCGAAGGCTTAACAAGGACTTTGCCCGCAAGGATCTTGCCTTTAAGTTCTGCCATTTTTTTAGTTTTAGAAGTTCGACATTATCAGAATCGCTTTCACATTTACATAATTTGTGCCAAAGGGAACGAAAGCTGATTCCCCGGGGGAATGTGGACATTTTTGCATCCGGACAAAAAAAAAGTGTCAGAACCATGACAGACTGACACTTTTAACAAGTGGTCAATTTCCCGCTATTCCCCCCCTTCGCCGGGTTCATCCCCGAAGGATTCGGGAAGATCAATGGTCTGGGCCGGCTGGTCCATGATCGTTTCGTCGAACTGTCCCTGGAGACGTGACTGTTCATCCTGCCCGCTCTTGGGAATGGTGATCCCCGCCACCAGGCTCAGGATGATCAGGGCAGCCCCGAGGGTCCACGTGGCCTTTTCAAGGAAATCTGCCGTTTTACGCACGCCCATGTACTGGTTGGAAGAAGAAAAATTGGAAGCCAGTCCGCCGCCTTTCGAATTCTGCACCAGCACGATCAGGATGGTGAAAATGCAGGTGACCACAATCAGAACGGTAAATAATACGTACATCTCCTTGCCTCTTTTATATTACGGTTGATTGAAATTCTTAATCTTCTCAATTTGAGCTGCAAAATAAGCACTTTTTTCCGGATATTTCAAACTTAATTTCTCGTAGGCATAGATGGCTTTTGCGTACAATCCCTGCTTCACATAAATCTTAGCCAGGGTGTCGGTGATCAAACCGTCGTGCTCCCTGATGGAGGCCAGTGAGACATCCCCTTTCAGTTCAGTTTCCCTGTCCGCCCGGATGGGACCGGGGTCTTCCCGGATGAAATTGCTGATCAAATTTCCTTTCCCCGGTTCCTGTTCCTCCTCCTCCACCCGGTCAATGGCCGGGATCTCAACCGAATGTTCCGCCTCCGGCTCTTCCAGGTCATCCTCATCCTTCAGGAATGCCTTCACAATGGTCTCCGAGGAAAGTTCCTCGGAAGTCTCCGCTTCCTCCTCATCCAGTTCAAGCAGATCGGGATCCGGTTCGTTGCCCGCATAGGGTGCGTGCTGCTCGATGATCACATCGGCTCCGGGATGGGGCTCGTCCGAGAACTGGATCCTTTCCGGCTCTTCCTGCATCTCATCCCCTGACTGCGGAGGCGGAGCCACTGCGGTGACAAAGTCATAGAGCCGCTTCCGGTCACTGGAATAGACCGCTGCCCGTTTCAGCTCTTTTTCTTTCTCAAGGCCCATCGCTTCCCGGATGCGGACCTGCAACATATGGGCCAGGTTGAACACGGGGTAATGCCTGCAGAGTTCCTCCACTCCTTCCAGGTCGGCCGGCGAATAGTGCCCGGCCGATAACAGATGCATGAAATCCGAACTATTCATATTCAAACTGATTACCAGTTAACGAACGCCCTGTTGAAGATATCCTCCACAAGATCTTCCAGGATCAGCTCGATCAGTTCATTTTCCACATCGGACAGGTTCTGGGATGCATCGTAATCCTCGTACCGGGAAAAACTGGTGTCATAATCCAGTTCCGGTTCCACGCTGTTGCTGTACCGGACCCGAACGGTGATGGTCAGCCGGTTCCGCGCGGCGGTCTCCTGTCCCGTAATGGCCGTGGGCCTGGTCTCATAATTGGTGATCTCTCCCGAAAAATGGACGTCCCCCCCGCTCTCTGCCAGGTTCAGTCCGGTGTTGGATTCTATTTTGTCAATCAGTGCATCGGTGAAAAGCTGGCTCAGCTGTGCCTGTACAATGGGAGCACGGTTGGGAAAGTATTCTACGGTGTAGGTCTCCACCTCGGTAGAAATATTCACCCCGCTGAATGAGTAGGTGACCTTGCACTGCTGAAGTCCCGCCACCGCGGCCAGCCCGGCAAGGAGCCGGACAAATCCCCTGCAGCCCCTCCGCATTTCCATTAGTTTACTCAATGTTATATTCCTTTATTTTCCTGTACAGGGTGCGTTCAGAGATCCCCAGGTCCCGGGCCGCATACTTCCTTTTGCCGTTATGTTTTTCAAGTGCTTTCTGGATCAGCTCGATTTCCTTGTCTTCGAGTGACAGCGACTCTTCAACGATTTCCTCCGTGTCCAGGATATCCTCATCGTCATCCTTCTGATCGGGCTGCTTCTCGGGCCGGACCAGCTTTTCGGGCCGCTCGGGCACATTGTCGACCGTTGCATACAGTTTCCTGATGATCCCTTCATGCTCGGGTTCAAGGGCATCGCTTACCTCGGTCTTTTCCATCATCTGAAGCACCAGTTTCTTCAGATCGTTCATGTCATTCTTCATATCGAACAGCACCTTGTACAGGATCTCCCGCTCGGAATTGAAAGCTTCCTCGCTCACCATTCCGCGGCCGATCACCGCGGGTAAACGGGAACGCTGATAATCCGGCAGATATCTCGCAAGAACCGCCCCCGAAATCTCCCGCTCCTGCTCAATGATGGAGAGCTGTTCCGTCACATTTTTCAGCTGCCTGACGTTCCCCGGCCATTCGTAATTCAGGAGCACCTGCCGGGCATCCTCCTCAAGCCGGATGGACGGCATGCGGTATTTTTCAGAAAAATCAGAGGCGAATTTCCGGAACAGCAGGAGGATGTCGTTTCCCCGCTCCCTCAGGGAAGGCACATGAACGGGAACCGTGTTCAGACGGTAGTAAAGATCCTCCCTGAATTTCCCTTTCCTGACCGCCTGGCCGATATCAATATTGGTGGCGGCCACCACCCTCACATCGGTTTTCAGCACCCTGGAGGATCCCACCCTGATGAACTCGCCGGTTTCAAGCACCCGCAGAAGGCGCACCTGCGTGGAAAGCGGCAGCTCCGACACCTCATCCAGGAAAATCGTTCCGCCGTTCACTACTTCGAAATAACCCTTCCTGGTATCATGGGCTCCCGTAAAGGCACCCTTTTCATGCCCGAAAAGCTCGGAATCAATGGTGCCGTCCGGGATCGCCCCGCAGTTCACAGCGATATAGGGACCGTGTTTCCTGCCGCTCAGGTGATGGATGATCTGAGGAAAAACCTCCTTTCCGGTCCCGCTCTCCCCTGTGATCATAACGCTCAGGTCCGTGGGTGCCACCTGCCGGGCGATGTCGATGGACCTTTCAAGCCCGCTGTAGGTACCGATGATCCCGAACCGCTGTTTTATCTGCTGAATCTCCATCGCAATATCTGACAAAATATCCTGAAAGTATGACAAAATTACAATTTTGATCGGATCCGGAAAGATATCTCCCAAAGATTCCTATTTTTGAATTGAATATGAACTAATTTTCAATTGTTTATGCCTGACTTCCTGGGGATCATTCCCTCCCGGTACGCCTCTTCCCGGTTCCCGGGAAAACCGCTGGCCATGATCGCGGGCAAACCCATGATCCAGTGGGTTTACGAACGTGCCTCCGCCCATTTCGACCACCTGCTGGTCGCCACGGATGACCGGCGGATCATGGAGGCTGTCGGCCGCTTCGGGGGAAGGGTGCTGATGACCTCTGACGCCCACCGGAGCGGCACCGAAAGATGCGCGGAAGCACTTCGGCTGTACCAGGACCAGGAGAAACAGACATTTACCTATGTGGTCAATATCCAGGGGGATGAGCCCCTGATCATGAAAGAACAGCTGCAGGAGCTGACCGGTTGCATGGGTTCGCCGGAAGCGGAGATCGCCACCCTGATCCGCCCCTTGCAGGAGGAGGATGCGGCCGATCCCAACACCGTGAAGGTGGTGGTGGACCTTCAGTTCCGGGCGCTCTACTTCTCCAGGGCTGTCATTCCTTTCCTCAGGGGGAAAGCCATCTCTTCCGGACCGGGCAGACAGCCTTATTACGGACATGTGGGAATCTATGCATACCGGTGCGACGTGCTGCAAAAAATTGCCGGCCTTTCGCCCACACCCCTGGAGATGACGGAATCACTGGAACAGCTCCGCTGGCTGGAGCACGGGATCAGCATCCGGACGATGATCACCGGTTATCCCTCCAGGGGAGTGGACACACCCGAAGATCTGGAAAAGATCCGGAACCTGTTCTGAATCCTATTCATAGTGCAGGATGCTGGCCGGACTGGCCCGGGCTGCACGGTATGCCAGGTAGGCTACCGTGACCAGGGCGATCATGATGGCCGTGAGGGCAGCCGAAAGGTAGATCCAGGGTCTGAATCCGATGTGATAGGGAAAGTTCTGCAGCCAGTTCTGCATGAAAAAATATGCAATGATCCAGGCCAGCAGCACCGAGATCCCCATCAGCATGACAATTTCCCTGGCCACCACCAGGATGACATCCCTGACCCCGGCTCCCATGGCCTTTCTGATCCCGATCTCCCGTGTTCTGCGCTGTGTGTTGTAAATGGTCAGGCCGAACAGGCCCAGACATGCGACAAAGGTGGCGAGAACGGCAAACATCAGGGAGAGCCGGCCCGTTCTCCGCTCCTCCTTATAATAGTTCTCAAGCTCGGTGTCAAGGAAAAAGTACTGGAACGGCGCTTCACCCGACATCTCCATCCATTTCCTTTCGATCCTGTTCAGGGTACTCTGCACCCCCGGTCCGGCCACTCCCAGCCGCACAGTGATGTAGCCGGGCCAGGCGGTCCCCCCTGACTTAAAACGCAGCATATACGGTCCCACGGGCTCACGGAGGGAACTGTGATGGAAGTCCTCCACCACACCGATGATCCTGAGCTGGTTGGTATCACCTTCAAGGGTAGGCTCCAGGAACACGGTTTCGAGGGGATTTTCAATCATGTATTCCCTTACCGCAGCCCGGTTCACCAGAATGGCAGAACTGTCGGAGGGAATCCCGGGATCGAAGAACCTGCCCCAATCGCTGGCAAGCATGAAATTGTATGTCTTCATGAAAGCATGGTCCACATAATTGGTACCGAAGAGATAGTTTTTCGATGCCTCGCGCCCTTTGATCTGGTAGGTTTCCGTACTGTTGTTGAATCCCAGGTAGGTGGTTGAATTTGAGGCGCTCACCACACCGGGTATTTTTTCGACCTCCCTGCAGAAGGTCTGGATCCTGTTTTCCAGCGGATAAATCCGCTTCATGACGATCAGCTGTTCTTTGTCATAGCCCAGTTCTTTCTGGAGCAGGAAACGCAGCTGGAAAGAAACGACCAGGGTGGCCACAATGATGGCCACCGAAATGGTGAATTGAGCGATGACAAGGATGTTCCTGAAGGAACTCGCCCTGCGGCCGGACGCATACTCACCCCTGATCCCCTCCACAGGCCTGTACCTGGCCAGGAAAAGGGCAGGATAGATCCCGCTGAACAGTCCCAGGAGCAAGGTCAGGATAAAAACCATCGGCAGCAGGTACCTGTATTCTCCGGGATCCATTTCCAGCTGCAGATCCATGACCCGGTTGAACCAGGGCAGGCTGATCTCCACGATGATCAGTGCGACAGCAAGTGCGATCATGCTGAGGATCACCGATTCTGTCAGGAATTGCCGGACAAGCAGGCTGCGGTCCGATCCCATCACCTTCCTCAATCCGATCTCCCTTGTCCGCATGGCCGACCTGGCGGTGGAAAGGTTCATGAAGTTGATGGAGGCGATGAGCAGGATCAGAAAGGCCACCAGCGAGAAAATGTAAATATAGATCCTGTCGTTCACAGGCCTGAAACAGATCTCCAGTCCCACTTCAATGTCCTGCTGAAGATGAATACTTTTCAGGGGTTGCAGGAACACCCCGTACCGGTTGCCTCCCCCGACCCATTCCTCGGGTCCCACACCCAGCACCGTTTCCAGCTCCTCACGGATATGCGAAAGCATTACTCCCGCCATTTTTGCCTCCACCTCCCGCGGATCTGCTCCGGGCGACAGGAGCACGTAGCTGAAAATGGAATTCTGGAACCAGGTTTCCCGCTGGGAGTCCTCCAGGGTCACCATGGAGGCGATGAAGTCTGCAAAAAAATGGGAGTTATCCGGCAACGGCTCGATCACTCCTGTGACCATGTATAAATTACTGTCCCTGTTCACGCTGAGGGGCATCCCCAGGGGATCGGCATCGCCGAAATACTGCCTGGCCTTGTCCCCGGTAATCACAACCGATCTCGGGGCCGTCAGCGCCGTTGAAGGATCTCCTCTGATAAACCTGATGCTGAAAATATCGAAGATCGTCGAATCGGCGAACATGAAGTGATCCTCGATGAACCTCCGGTCATCATTCCAGATCAGTTGCTGGTTGAATACGTCGAACCGCACGAATTCCTCAATCTCGGGAATCTCCCCGGCAAAAGCAGGCGCCATCACAGGGGAGGTCCACGCACCCCTGAAAGTCTGTTCACCGATCTTCCCGTCAATGTAAAGCCTGTAGATCCGACCGCTGTGTTCGTGAAAACGGTCGTAGCTCAATTCCTTCACAATAAACAGGATGATCAGAATGGAGCTGGCCAGTCCGATGGCCAGTCCGGATATGTTGATCAGGGTGAATACCTTATTCTTGCCGATATTCCTGACCGCTACCGTGAAGAAATTTTTCCACATTGTCTTTTCTCTGGATAAGAAAAAAACAGTTTTTATGCCACAATGTTTATGTCACTGTAAATAAAATGATTGCTGCTAGGTAAATAAAATGGTATGGCCGGAAAATCGTTCGGTTCCGGACCGGAGCCGTACGGTTTGGTACATGGCAGGGTCAGAGCCTGAAATGGATCCTGAATGTGTACAGGGAGCAATCATCCGAAAGCTCCTCGAACCGGTAATCGATCTTGCTGCCCGCGATCTTGGCAATCTCCATTAGTCCCAGTCCGGCTCCTCCTTCCGAGGAGAACTCCCCGTTGGTGATGGTGGACCTGTAAAGGTTCCTCAGACCCTCGCGGGATTGGCTGTTTACGTGATCGATCCTTTTTTGGAGCGGTTCCACCCGGTTGTTTTTCACCGGATTCTTTGTGATCAGTTCAATGACGGTGGTGTTCCGGTTGATGTAGCAGCAGGGACAGAACGGGGAGCTGCTGTCTTTGTCGCATCTGACCTGCTCCCCGTATTTTGCCACATTCTCAAGGGCCTCGATCATGATGGATATCATTTTCTTATACGACCTGAACGAGATCCTGTGATCCTGGGATGCAATTTTAAACTCCGACAGCAACCGGTCTATCGTGCTGAATGTGAACGGGCCACAGTAAGAAAGGATGGTCGTATCCAACATCGGTGATCGGCTTAGATATCCAATTATCCAATTTAAGAAAATCCGTTCAATGATTCACCGTTATGGCTTATATATCCGGTGTCTTCCATCAAATCAGTTCCGTAACTGGCCTCTACCGCCAGTCTGTCACATCGCTCATTCTCCGGTACCGCATCATGTCCCTTCACCCAGACGAACGAAACCGGATAAAGCCGGTACAATTCGAGGAACCGCTGCCAGAGATCCGCATTTTTCTTTTTCCTGAACCGGCTGTTTTCCCACCGGAACACCCAGCCTCTGTTCACCGCTTCGGAAACATACCTGGAATCGGTGAAGATCCTCGCTTTCAAATCCTTCCTCTTCAGCGACTCCAGGGCCCTGATCACCGCCAGCAATTCCATGCGGTTGTTGGTGGTCATCCTGTATCCTTCCGCAATCTCTTTCCGGTGCCTTCCGTAGATCATGACCACTCCCAGCCCTCCCGGCCCGGGATTTCCCCTGGCAGCCCCGTCGGTATAGATGACTATCTCATCCCCGGGCATGGTTGCATCACCAGATAAGTGTCATCTCATCGATCAGGTGTCTGGCCCCAGCAAATCGATCGATCAGGAATAGTACATACCTGATATCCACGCTGATGCATTTCTGGAGCTCCTCTTCGAAAGCCACATCTCCGCTCATCGCCTCCCAGTTGCCGTCAAAGGCAATGCCGATGAGCTCCCCGCTGGCATTGAGCACGGGACTTCCGGAATTCCCCCCGGTGATGTCATTGTTGCTAGTGAAGCAGACATGCATGGTGCCTCCGGAGCCGTAGGGTCCGTAATCCTTCTCCCTGTAAAGTTCCTTGAGTCTTTCAGGGACCGTGAATTCGTAACTCTCGGGATCTTCCTTTTCCATGACTCCCTCCAGGGTGGTGTAATGCAGGTACCGCACCCCGTCGCGGGGCTCGTAGTCACCCACCGTTCCGTAATTCAGGCGGAGGGTCGAGTTGGCATCGGAATAAAAATCCTTCTCCGGATGCATTTCAATCAGTCCCCTGAGGAACAACCTGCTTCCCCTGTCGTAGGACTCTTCAAACTCGGCGGCCCTGCCCCGGACCTCAAAATACTTATCCGCCGCCCTGGCCGCCTGAAAAGCAGGATCCTTACGCAAAACCTTCAGGGAGGGATCTTCCAGGAAGGCCAGGAATTTTTCCCGGTCCGGGACGAAAGACTTTTTGAAGTATTTTTCCACGTACTTCTCAGCATCTCCGTTGTACCTGGTCTTCACCTCCAGGATATTCTGCGGGAGGAACTGCTCGTCCAGATCTTCCAGCAGGAGGCGCACCATGGCTGCCATTACCTTTTTGTCGGTGGAAGGATTGTAGTCCTTGTAAAATATCTCAGAGATCTCCTGTAGTCCGCTGACCACCTCCCGGATGTCTTCCGGATCGGGATCCGGATGTGACAAGGCCTGCTCCAGCTGTCCCAGGTTTCTCGCAAACAGAACCGATTCCATGCCTCCCCTGAAGATGGTCTCTTCGATATACTGCATGGCACCGGCGTACTGCCTCCTGCCTTCAACCGCCTTTTGGATGCTCTCGAGTGCGTCTCCGTAGACCTCCTCTCTCTCAGGCCGCTCTTTTACCCATTCGCGGAAGGCCTCTTCCTGCTTTTGTTTTTTGGCCACCACATCCAGATTCTCCAATCCCCTGCTCTGCCCGATGGAATATTTCCAGTAATTGGAGGACCTGGAATACTTGGATGCATACTGAAGCCTGACCTTTTCATCCGCCCGCATATCCTCCATCATCAGGTCCTGTTTGACCCCCCTGATCCTGATCCGGTTGGGATGCGTGACTTCCAGCAGTTCCCGCACCTCCCAGGAGGTCATGTACCTGTCGGTGCTTCCGGGGTACCCCAGCACCATGGTAAAATCACCCTTGTCGTATCCTTTCAGGGAAACGGGGAAATAATGCTTTGATTTCAGCGGGATGTTGTCCGGACTGTAATCGGCCGGTTTTCCATCCGGATCCGTGTAGACCCTGAACATGGAGAAATCGCCCGTATGGCGGGGCCACATCCAGTTGTCGGTGTCCCCTCCGAATTTACCGATGGATTCCGGGGGGGCACCCACCAGGCGTACATCCCGGTAAGTTTCCGTGATGAAAAGAAAATACCGGTTCTCGTTGAACATGCTCCGGATCCTGGCCTCGTAATGGTTCCCTTCCGCGGCTTCAGCGGTGATCTCCGCGGCGGCGGACCGTATCTTCGAGTACCGGTCCACCTGCGACATCTCTTCTGAAATCCCTTCCAGGACCCGGTCGGTCACCTCCTCCATCCTCACCAGGAAAGTGATGGTCTTGCCTTCGTTTGGCAGTTCATCTTCCCTGGTTAACGCCCAGAAGCCGTTTTTCAGGTAATCGTTTTCCACCGTGCTGTGGAACTGGATCTCGTCGTATCCGCAATGGTGGTTTGTCAGCAGCAATCCGTCAGGGGAAACCAGTTCAGCCGTGCACGAGCCGCCATCGAGGGCCCCCACTGCATCTTTCAGGCTGGATTGGTTCACGCTGTAGATCTGCTCTGCCGTGAGCTGAAGCCCCATCTCGGTCATCTCATCCATGTTCACCTCCCGGATCAGGCTCAGCAGCCACATCCCCTCATCGGCATGCAACTGCAGGTGGAAAAGCGACACAACGACCAGCAAACATATCTTGATTTTTTTCATCGGACAGGTATTAATTTATATTTGAGAAATATTCTGTTCCCTGCAAATATTGCAATTTTCTTTTTGAAACTGTTGCGGATCGTTCCTGTTTTACAGTGGTCCTTCCCTGCACGGTGGCATCTCCAGGCGGAGCTGGGTGTCAAACAGCCTGAAGGATTTCCTGTGGTGGATGGTGGGCCCGTGGTTCAGCACAGCCGCCCTGTGCGATCTGGTGGCGTACCCCTTGTTCACATTCCAGCCATACTCGGGGAAAGACGGATGAAGTGATTCCATGTAAGCATCCCTGCCGGTCTTTGCCAGAACGGACGCCGCCGCAATGGACTGAAAGCGTCCGTCCCCCCCGACCACGCAGGTAAAGGGGATATTCCGGTGCCCGGGAAACCGGTTCCCGTCCACCAGCAGGTGCTCCGGGAGACATCCAAGCTTGTCGATTGCCCGCTGCATGGCCAGCATGGAGGCATTCAGGATATTGATCCTGTCGATTTCCTCCTCACTTGCCACACCCACACCGAATGCAACGGCTTCATCCTCGATGATCTTTTTCAGCAGCGTACGGACCTTCGGTGTCAACTTCTTCGAGTCATTGAGAAGGGGATGCGCGAAGTGATCCGGAAGGATCACCGCCGCTGCATAGACCGGACCGGCGATGCAACCCCTCCCGGCTTCATCACATCCCGCTTCGAGAATCCCCCCGGTATGGTATGGTTCAAGCATTTTGACCCAGGACCTGGCTGAGGGTGTTCCACAACATGGATGCGGTATGATCCCAGCTGAACAACTTTCTTCGCTCCCTTCCCTTTTCGATGAGTTCCTGCCGGAGTTCCTCCTCCCTGACGATCCTGATCATGGCATCGCGGATGCTCCCCGGGCTCCCCGGATCTGCATAGATGGCCGCATCTGCGGCAATTTCAGGGAGACTGGTGGCCCTGGAGGCAATCACCGGAATATCGCAGTGCATGGCTTCCAGGACCGGGATCCCGAATCCCTCGAAGAAGGGTACGAATGTCATGGCCAGCGCTGCTCCCACCACGTCATTCAGCTGTCCCGGTTCCAGCCGGCCCGTGAATATCACATCTTCCCTGTTCTTCATGCGTTCCAGCTGTTCTTCCATCATCTTCGTGAGAAAGAATTTCTCTCCCACAATGACCAGCTTGTAATGCTCCCTGTACTCATCCATGAACAGCTGGAAAGCCTTCAGCAGGTTGGTAATGTTCTTGCGCGGGTGAAGGCTTCCCACAAACACGAAATAGGGAGCCCCGGCGGTCAGGCGGTCCCGCACCACAGCCACCTGCTCCTCCGTGAGGGGGTGGTAATGCTCGCTGGCACCGTTGTAGGCCAGGTCCACTTTCTCTTCCGCGATCCCGTAATGGTTGATGATGTCCCTCCTGGAATATTCCGAAACAGTCACGATCCTGGTCGCTTCCCTTGCGTACCTGGGGAAAAAATAACGGTAAAACTTCCTCGTGAGCCATGGAAGATCGCCGGGCCTGTGCTCGAAGTTGATATCATGGATCACCGCCACCGAAGGCACCTCCGACCCGAGGGGCAGAAATCCGTCAGGGCTCAGGAACAGGTCCGGTTTCAATTTCCTGAACAGGGAAGGGATCCGGCACTGGAACCAGAGATACCAGAGGACCGGATGACGGGTGACCGGTCTCAGTACGACCGGGGTGATGTTTTCGTGGAAGATCACTTCGCTGCTGTAGCCGCGATCGAAGATAAAGATGAACTGTACCTCCGGGTGATCCCCGGTGATCCGTTTCAGGGTTTCAAAAGTAAACCAGCCAATCCCATCCAGCTTCCCCGGCATCAAAAGACGGGTATTCACCGCGATGGTCTTCTTTTTGCGCTCCTGTTCCGACACCGCTTGGAATAATCTTGGGCGAACTTATTACATTTGTACTGAATTAAAAAATTATTCCATTCCGGATTCGTTTTGAAAAAGCGTTTTGTCACGAACCTTGCCCTGCTGGTCTTTCTTAACCTTCTGATCAAGCCTTTCTGGTTTTTCGGAATTGAAGTGGGTGTCCAGAACAGGGTGGGTGAAGAGATGTACGGGTTCTATTTCTCGCTTTTCAATTTTTCCTTCATCCTGAACATTCTGCTTGACCTGGGCATCAACAACTTCAACAACAGGGCCATCTCCAGGGATCACAGCCTGCTCAGGGAACATCTGTCAGCCATCATTCCGCTGAAATTCTTCCTGGCGTTTATATACGCCGGGATCGTGTTTGTTACGGGCAAGATCATCGGTTATTCCGCAGCCCAGTTCAACATGCTCTGGATCCTGGTGCTGAATCAGTTCATCGCTTCCTTCATCCTGTACATGCGGACCAATATCAGCGGGCTTCAGTATTACCGCACCGACAGCCTGCTGTCGGTGATGGACCGCGGCCTGATGATCCTGTTTACCGGATTGCTGCTCTGGGGAAACCTGACCGACCAGCCGTTCCGGATCGAGTGGTTTGTCTATGCCCAGACACTCTCGTACGGGCTCACATTCCTGGCAACCGCCGCCATCGTGAGATACAGGTCCGGCTCCTTCCTGCCCCGGCCCAGCTGGTCCTCCTCCCTGAAGATGTTACGGATGAGTTATCCTTTTGCCCTGCTGATTCTGCTGATGTCCCTTTTCAACAGGGTAGATTCGGTCATGCTGGAACGTCTTCTGGAAAACGGGAAAGAGGAAGCAGGGATCTATGCCCAGTCGTTCCGGATCTATGATGCAGCATCCCAGTTCTCCTTTCTTTTTGCGGTGCTCCTGCTGCCCATGTTCTCCAGGATGCTCCGCCTGAAGGAGAACGTGAATGAACTGATCAGGATTGCCCTGCCCCTGCTCCTGGTGAGCGGAACCACCCTGGCCATTGTTGCAAATTTTTACAGCAGGGAGATCATTGACCTCCTCTACACATCCCACGCCCCTTACAGCTCCAGGATCTTCGGGATCCTGATGATCGGTTTTGTATTTGTTTCAGCCAGTTATATCTACGGGACCCTGCTCACGGCCAACAACAACCTCAGGTATTTAAATATTCTCGCCGCCGTCACCGTGGTCATGAATGTCTCCCTCAACCTCCTGCTGATTCCCAGGTACCAGGCTTATGGCGCAGCCATCGCCAGCCTTTCCTCCCAGGCATTTTATGCGGTATCCCAGCTCCTCCTCTCGGTGAGACTGATCCGCATCCCCTCCAACAGCGACATCCTGCTCAGACTGGCAGCTTTCGCGGGAGTGAATCTGATCGCCGGATGGCTGAGCCTGATGATCCCCGGATGGGTTGCCGGAATATTTGTACTCCTGGCGTCCTGCATTATCACTTCCCTGGTCCTGGGTTTGATCCGTCCAGCCGAACTGTGGAAGACCTTCACGGTATCTGAGGCCTGATCCGGGCAGACCGAAATAGACATTTACATACGGTATTTACACACATATTTATTTTTATATGTCTGTATTATAGTGTTTAATATTATTGTTTTTGGATTATTATACTCTTATATAATTTTAGTCTCTAAGACATGTTAGGAATTTGTTAATTGTTCACACCGGCCTGATGCCGCATCCTTCAGCACAATCCCTATTTTAGTGACAACGAACCAAATGAAGCGCGTGTGGACCAGAAAAAGAATGTCCGGCTGAGAAGGATCAACCGTACCTCCCTGTTATTCAACAGCCGGGAACAGGAAGCCATCAACCTCTATTGCCGGAAATACAGCGTCAACAACAAATCCAAATTCATGCGGGAGGTCATCCTGACGGAGGTTTTAAAACGTTTTGATGAAGATTATCCAACGCTGTTCGAATTCGAAAAGCCCAACCTCTTTTTTAACCGCAAGCCCTGAATATCCGCTGAACTCATAACACCATGGAAACCCGGAAAGAACTCTTTGAGGATCCTGTCATCCTGCAGGCCCTTTTTGAGCATTCATCCGTTGCCCAGCTGGTACTTGACAACAGGACCCTCATTCGGATGGTCAACCGGGAGACGGAAAGAATCACAGGGTACGGGAGGGAGGAGCTCGAGGGACAGTGCAGGTGGGCCGACCTGCTGGATCCCGGGGACAGGGAATCCTGCATGGAGTTTCTTGACCGTCTCAGGAACGGAGGAGCCAGTACTTCGGAAAAAGTCGAATGCGTGTTCCTTCACAGGGACGGGACTCCCAGGACCGGACTGATGTCGGGATGTGCGGTCGGGGAGACCGGTCACATGATCCTTTCCATGCTGGATATCACCGGGCAGAAACAATACGCCGAGATGCTTCTCAGCGCCAGGAGCAGGGCCGAGGCATCCGAGAAACTGAAAACCGCTTTCCTGGGGAACCTTTCCCACGAAATCAGGACACCCATGAACGCCATTGTGGGTTTTGCCTCCCTGCTGCGTAACCGGGAACTCACAAAAGAGAACCGGGAGCTATACCTTGACCAGATCATCGGCGGCAGCTCCGATCTGCTGCATCTGATCGATAAGACCATCATGCTTTCCAGGATAGACCTGGGCCAGGTGAAGATCAATCCCAGGCAGTTCTATGTGAACAAGCGCCTGGAGGAGCTTGCCGAAAAGTACAGGAAGGTGCTCGATGAAGCCGGCCGGCAACAGGTCGAACTGGTCTTGGAAACCGGCCGGAACGAGGACGAATTCGCCATCCATGCGGATCCGCTGCGGGTGACGGAGGTGCTGAACAACCTGCTCGAGAACGCAGTCAAGTTTTGTGCACAGGGCAAAATCACCTTCGGTTACTCATACGTGGAAAAACAACAGCAGGGCGACCAGGACCGGCTGCTGTTCTATGTGAAGGATACCGGTCCGGGCATCTCCAGGGATAAAACCAGGATCATTTTTGACAGGTTTGTGAAGCTGGTGGATAAGAATGAATCCCTCCTCCGGGGTGCGGGACTGGGCCTTGCCATATGCAATGACCTTGTGAAACTGATGGGGGGGGACATCTGGGTGGAAACCAGCGAAGGCAAAGGTTCAGCGTTCTTCTTCACCCTTCCGGTGGTGATCGCCCGCTCCAGGCAGGAAACCCCCCGGGATGCAGGACCTGGTAAAAAATACGATGACTGGTCAGGTTACGAAGTCCTGGTGGCCGAAGATGTGGAATCAAATTATCTCTATATCAAAGAGCTTTTATCTCCGACGAAAATTAAGATCCTGCGGGCAAGGGACGGACTGGAGGCGGTGGAGATCTTTGAAAAGCATCCGGAGATCGACATGGTCCTGATGGATATTCTGATGCCGGGTCTGGACGGTTATGAAGCAACCACGAAGATCCGCTCGGTCCGGAAGGAGATCCCGGTGATCGCCCAGACCGCATTTACCTTTGAAGGGGAGATCATCAACGGGCTCTACGCGGGCTGTTTTACGGATTACATCATGAAGCCCTTCACCAGGGACATGTTGCTGGCCCACATCAAGAAGCACCTTCCAGGGCCTAAATGACCTCCATGGAATAGATGATGGCCTCCAGCTGCCTGATCTTGGTCCGTTTTTTCTGGTTGGGATAATAGATGTAGCCATCCACCGTGACGATCCGGTTCCTGCTGGCATCGTAGACGGAATGACTGACGAAAGGTCCGCCCATAAAGCCGTTCTCCAGTTCCCACAATCCCCTGATCTCCACCACATCCATGTCGTTGTTCTTCAGCTCGTATGCAATGGGCTCAAACAGCCTGGCAACCGTCATGTAGGAATCCTCCCTGGGTCCTTCCACATACTTTTTGGTAAACTCATTCCGCATCTGGATCAGTTTCGCGGTGGACAGATCTTCCGGACCAGAGGCCGGGTAATCGTAGATCTGGATGACCTGCGACATGTCGGGCGTTTCGATGGACACGGAAGTGTAATCTTCCTTGCTGAAATCCAGGTTGTAACCCCTGGGAACGGCAAGCCGGATCTGGTGATGGTCGGCGATCTCCTTCTGCAGACCCGCATCTTTTGAATCCTTGTAACTGTTCATCAGCCTGTTCCGGTCATACACCACCAGGTAACTCTGGATCCGGTCGCCATTTTCCTCCAGCAGCTGCCAGAGCTCGGTGGAGCTGGGGGCCGTGATCTGCACGAGGATCTGCGGTTTCGCCCACACATTCTCCCTGAACCGGACGGAAGGCTCCAGCTCCGAGCTGACCGTCACCAGCACGATGGACCGATGATACTGGTACACATTATCAAAGGAGGCCGCGGTGATGTGGATCACGTCGAACAGCGGCTCCGACTGGGGCAGGCCCGGGTATTCCTCCATCAGGATATCCTTCATCAGCTCCCCCGAGGAGTTCTCCCAGTTGAAATTATCCATGACCACGAGCACTTCACCGGCCCCGCCCGTAATATTGGGCAGGATCCTGCCCGCCACTCCTCCCTGCTGCTTCGCACTGTCACAGGAGATCAGCCCGGCCAGCAACACAATGAAGACAAAAAAACCTGCCCGGCATGGCGGACAGGTTCCCCTGGTATACCGGAATCTAATCATTTTTCAGTTTTTTTCGGGCCCGGGGTTCCTCTTCTTCCTCCTCCTCATCATCAGAATCATCACTCGTGGCTTTCTTGAATTCCTTCATTCCCTGACCCACGCCCCGCATCAATTCAGGGATCTTCCTGCCTCCGAAAAGCAGCAAAACCAGCAGGACGATCACCACGATCTGCCAGACACCTATGGCTAAAATGATATATGCTTCCATGGTCTAAGATTAAAAATTGAACTACATATTACAAAAATAGGCAAATAAATCGTCTATCTGTTAAATAATCCGATGATATCGTTCAAATTGGCGTACAGCAACAGACTCAGCAAAATGACCATCCCGACGATCTGGGCATATTCCAGGAATTTATCCCCCGGTTTTCGCCCGGAAATGATCTCATACAGCAGGAACATCACATGTCCCCCGTCCAGCGCTGGAATGGGCAGAAGGTTCATGATGGCCAGGATGATGGAGAGGAATGCGGTCATGTTCCAGAAATTCTGCCAGTTCCATTGGGAGGGAAAGAAACTGCCGATCTTGATAAAGCCGCCCAGCTGCTCATAGGCCCTGGTCTCGGGTTTGAAAAGCATCTTCAGCTGCTTCAGATAGCTCCCGGTGATATCCATCCCCCGTCTGATCCCTGCGGGAATGCTCTGCAGGAATGAGTATTTCACAACGACCGGTTCGAAAAACTGGGTGTAGCTCAGATTGTAGATCCCGAATTTCCCCTCCTCGTTGGTGGTCACATCCAGCAACAGGGTGTCGGAATCTCTCACCAGGGTGAATTCAAATGAGGTCTCCGGCGCTCCTCCTGTTTTTTCCAGGAACTGGTCATAGAACCGGACCGGTTCGGAATTGATGGCGATGATCCGGTCCCCCGCCTTCAGTCCCGCCTCCTCGGCGCCGCTTCCGGCCACAAGCTCTCCCACCACAAAAGGGATCCTCGGGTAAATAGGGTATTCCGCCTTCAGCAATTCTGCGATGGACCCGTCCGGGACGCGGATGTCCATCACCCTGCCCTCCCGCTCGATCCGGATGGTGCCGGTTTCATTGACCACGATATCGTGGTGGATGGATTCCCATTTCTCCACCTCCTCCCCGTCCAGCGCCAGGATCTTGTCCCCGTTCCTCAATCCCATTTCCATCATGGTACTGTCCACCATGTACCCGTATTCCAGCCTTTCGGCAGGCACATAACTTTCTCCCCAGGTGTAAAACACCAGGATGTAAATGACCAGGGCCAGCACAAAGTTCATGAACACCCCCCCCAGCATGATCATCAGCCGCTGCCATGCTTTTTTTGACCGGAATTCCCATGGCTGGGGAGGCTTTTTCATCTGCTCCCTGTCCATGGATTCATCGATCATCCCGCTGATCTTCACATACCCTCCCAGGGGAAGCCAGCCGATCCCGTAGACCGTGTCACCGATCTTTTTCTTGAACAGCGAAAACCAGGGATCAAAGAAAAGGTAGAATTTTTCCACCCTTGTTTTGAAGATCCTTGCCAGGACAAAATGTCCCATCTCGTGCAGGACGATCAAAATCGACAGGCTCAGCAGAAACTGCAATATCTTAATCACTACTTCCATTCCGGTCCTAAATTAGTTCCTCGGCAACCTGCCTGGCCAGCAGGTCCGTTTCAATGTAATCTTCCAGTGACGGGGTTCTGATAAACGCTGCCCTTCCCAGGGTTCTCTCGATGACGGCCGGGATCTCCGTAAACCTGATCCTGCTCTCCAAAAAAGCATTGACCGCCACCTCGTTGGCCGCATTCAGGATGCATGGCCAGTTCCCTCCCTTCTTCAGCACCTCGTAAGAAAGTGCAAGGTTACGAAAAATTTTTGTATCCGGAGGCTCAAAAGTCAGCCCGGGGAAATCCCGGAAGCTGAACCGGCTGTATGCCGATCTGAGCCTTTGGGGAAAAGAAAGGGCATACTGGATGGGGAGCCGCATATCGGGCAGTCCCATCTGGGCTTTGATGGAGCCGTCGGTGAACTGCACCATGGAATGGATAATGGACTGGGGGTGGACCACCACCTCGATCTGTCCGGGTGTCACGCCAAACAGCCACCTGGCCTCGATGACCTCAAGTCCCTTGTTCATCAGGGTGGCCGAATCGATGGTGATTTTTTTTCCCATGCACCAGTTGGGGTGCTGCAGGGCCTGTTCCGGAGTCACATTTTCCAGGACATTCATGGTCATTCCCCTGAAGGGACCCCCGGAAGCGGTGAGGATCAGTTTTTCAATGTCGTTGCCGGTTTCGCCGGCCAGGGACTGGAAGATGGCCGAATGTTCCGAATCCACCGGAATGATCTGCGCGGAATTTTCCCGGGCCTCCCTCATGATGAGTTCTCCGGCCACCACCAGGGTTTCCTTGTTCGCCAGGGCCACCCGCTTGCCTGCCCTGACTGCCGCCAGGGTGGGCTGCAATCCGCTGAATCCGACCAGCGCGGTGAGCACCATGTCCACTTCATCCAGCCGGGCCACCTGCACCATTGCATCCTCCCCGGCCATCACCCTCACCGGAAGGTGCCTGAGTGCATCCCTCACCCTGGTGAAGTGCTTTTCGTTCCGGATGACCACGGTCCCGGGCCGGTGCCTGAGGCTCTGTTCAACCAGCAGTTCCGCATTCTCGTTGGCTGTAAGCACTTCCACATCGTAACGCTCCGGGTAAGCGGACACCACCTCCAGGGCCTGGGTCCCGATGGATCCGGTGGAGCCAAGTATGGCAATTCGCTTTTCCATGCGATCAAAACACGATGTAATCGGCCGGATTCAGCGGCACACGGTCGTGCCACAGCTCAAAATGCAGGTGCGGACCGGTGGTGAGCTCCCCTGAATTGCCTACGATGGCGATGGCATCTCCGGCAGATACCTTCTGACCCACCGATTTGAAAAGTCCCGCATTGTGTTTATATACCGAAATGAGTTCAAAGTCGTGCTGGATCTGGATCACATACCCTGTCTCCAGTGTCCAGGTGGACATGGTGACCGTCCCGTCCAGGGTAGCCTTCACCACCTCGTTCGGAGGTGCCACCAGATCGATGCCGAAATGCCCTTCCATGGGATTGAATGCGTTGGTGATGATCCCGTTGGCAGGGGTAAAAAAATTAATATCCTCCAGGCTCTCTTCCAGCTGATCCTTCCCCACGACGCCCTGCCTGAATTGCTCCTGGGCCGTAACCTGCTGCCTCAGCATGGCATCATTCGAGGATCTGGAAAAGGCGATTTCTTCCCGGCGGCTCACTTCCGTTGTGTCATTCAGATAACTCAGCGGGGCTTCGCCGGTGATGATCCGTTTCAGGTTATCGAAATACTGGTCCCTGACGGCTTGCTCATATTCCAGGGAATCGATCTTCATGGCGTTCTCGCGGATATTCTGACGCATGGCGGCATCGGGATACCCTGGGATGAATTCGCGGATGGAGGTATAGGCTATGAGCACGTAAACGATGGCCACGATCAGCAGCACGATCACGCCTGTCACCGCGATCAGGTTGAGTCTTGTAAGCCGCATATGGCCCACTTCCTCGTAGGTCTCCTCATTGAGAAGGACCATCCTGAATTTATGGGTCAGCTTGCGAAAGATCCGCCGGTGTACTTTCTCCTTTTGCTGGGTCATGGGGTCAACATGCCTTCAGGGCACAAAGATATAAAAGAATGGCGTGTCCGGTGATTTTTAATGAAAATCGAACATGGGAAGGATTTCCCTCCTGATGTAATTCTGGCCCATCTCCTTTTTCAGGAAGCCTTCCCTGACCATGGCCTCTTCCTCGGTATCGAACAGCTCCATATGGATCAGCGTCCACGGCCTGTATTCAAACAGCGGATTATTCGATTTCATCACATTCATGGTGATCATGTAATCGGTAAGGCTGGTGGTATAACCAACGAATAACCTGTCGTGCGTGTGGGAGTAAAGAACAAAAACCTTGTAACTCATAAGTGCTGGTCAGGAGATGTTAATACGTATTCTAACGTTAAATTAATAAAATGGTTGCTATTGATAATGAACAATTTCATGGTTTATTAACAAATTGACCAAAGTCCGGGTTTCTTACTGCAACAGATTAAAACCTGATCCGTATCCGCTGCCAGGAGCGGATATAGGCCACCAGGTCCTGCCGCTGTGCACCGGAAAGCACCGGGTGAGATCCGTTCCCGAAGCCCCAGCAGGGCATCTCCGTCCCCTCTCTCCCCAGGGTGATGGTGGCCATCAGGTACCCGTTTGAGGCTGCGCTGAGCAGCTCCTGGTTGTTGAGCGCCGGGGCGACCGGCCCTTCCCCAGCTTCCCCGTGGCATTCCGTACAGTATTCCCTGAAGGCCAGGGCCCCGGCATCCCTGTCCCCCGGATTGGTCCCCGGATAGATATAGACAAAAGGCTCCGCGGCCGTCTTTCGCATGTAGCCGACGATCCCGGCAATGTCATCCGCATCCAGCCGTTCCTGGTTGTACACATCGGTCGACCATCCGAACATGGCCGTGTGCGGCCTCCCCTGGGAGATGGTCTCGTACAGGAACCTGTCGTTTGCCGCCTGCAGGAAATCTTCATTGATAATGGCCGGTCCGGTTTCTCCCTCCCCGTGCTCCCCGTGGCAGCGGGAACAGAGGAAATGGTATTTCAGGGCCCCCTCGTCCGTGTCGGCTGCAGTAAAATCCAATGGATCCCTGCTCCCGGGAACTCCGTACCAGGAGCGCATCAGGGTAAGCAGCCCGGTCAGTTCCTGGTTTTCCAGGTGCGGCCAGCCCGGCATGGCCGTATTTTCCCTTCCATAGACCAGGGTGTGCAAGATGAACCTGTTTCCGGCCCTTTCCAGAAAACCTTCCTGGTTCAGGGCCACCGCCACACCGCCCCTTCCTTCCTCTCCGTGACAGGCCGCACAACGGCGCAGGAAAAGTTCCTCTCCCGGTGATCCGGACCCGGCGGAAGATCCCCCCCTTAACGATCCCTCATACTGTGCCAGCAGTTCATCCACGGCAGGCCGTTCCTCCTGTTTCAGATGCCGGGTGACCGCATCCAGCTCGGGGTCCGTGATCCCCGATATGGCCTCCTCCCAGCTGCCCATCTGACGGGTGCTTCTTCCCTTCTGAAGGGTAAACCTGATAAAGGCTTCCGATGCCACCCGCCTGAAATCCCGGTTCCCCACGGCGGGGATCCCCGTTTTGTATTCGCGGTAAGATTTTCCCGATCCCTGCTTTCCGTGACAGGCAGAGCAGAGGGTGGTATAGCCGGAGGGGCCCTCCATGGGATCCCTGATCCCCTTGAACTCATTGAGGGCGGCCGGGGTGAAGTAATCAAAGGGGATCCCGGGCTTGGCCAGGCCCATCACGAAGGTCGCGAGTGCATCCAGTTCATCCTCCGGGAGATTGATCCGGAGCATCCGGGAGCCTGGAGACACCATTTCCGGATCCCTGAAATGGGCCTTCAGCCAGTTGGAAACGGTCTGCTCCCCCTCCACGTTCTGAAAACTGTATTCATGCTTGGTTTTTTCACCCTGCTTGGTCAGATCCGGACCCAGGATCCCGCCCACACCCCTGGCTCTGTGACATCCCAGGCATCCTTCAGCGGAAAAGAGCTGCTTCCCCTTCAGGAATACCTCCATGCCGGAGGCCCGCCCATTCCCGGCCGGATCGTCCCCGTTGAATATGGACAGATGGCAGTGGCCGCAGGAGGACTGGATGAAGGGCTGTTCCAGCATGGGGTGCGGCCAGTAGGTTTCGGGGAGCTGTCCGAATGCATCTTTTTTATCCAGCGCCCTCCCCTGTCCCCCGTGACAGATGGTACATCCGTACTGCCTGGCCGGATGGTCGGCCAGGTAGGTTCCCGGATGCATGGCATGCGGCTGCGCTGCTCCCTCCATCCGGGGATTTTCCATGCCCTGGTGACAGGTCACGCAGCGGTCGACCCGGTCAAAGTGCGCCAGCTCCACCTGGAAGATCCCTTTTTCCATTCCCGCTGGATCCTGCGCCTGCAGGCTATCCGCGTTCCCGGCCACCAGTCGCCCGTATTCCCGCTGATGCTGTTTCCATGCCCTGCCCCTCCCCTCCATGATCCACGCCCCCAGCAGCAACAGCAGCAGCAGGGCGGATCCTGCCAGAACCAGCCACTGTACACGCGCGATATATGTTTGTTCATCCATTCTTTCTCGCTATTGGACGGGCCACCGGGCGGGCGACCAGAAAAATTCCCAGTCCGGTCCCCTGAACCAGATGCCCACTGCCGTGAAGATGAGCAGGGCCACAAAGGTGCAGGTGAAAAGGGTCAGCGCCGCCATCCGTGTGGAGGATGTTCTCCGCCTGACCATCTCTGAAGCCAGAATGAACAGGGCAGCCGAGATGGTAGCCGGATTGAGCAACATGACAAATCCCTGAGAGATCCCCGGGAACCAGTCACGCAGCCATCCGTACCTGATCATCACAAAAAGCTGGGAGAGCACCAGGAGCAGGGTGCTACCCGCAGCGATCCCGGCCACCTTCCACCCCCGTTTCCCTGAGAACCAGATCCCCACATGCCGGTCCTCCCGGTCCACATAGGGTATGGAAAACAGGAATGCCAGGTAAAGCACCGGGATGAGCAGTCCCCCGCTGAAAGCCGAATAGGACACCAGTTCCTGGATCCCCAGGAAATACCAGGGCGATTTGGCCGGGTTCTCCGGATAGGAGGGATTGGCCTGCTCCAGCAGGGGCGCATCGGCCAGCAGGGCGATGCACAGGATCACCGCCACGGTACCCAGCAGGAGGGCCAGCTCGGTCCACATGAGCACGGGCCAGGCATACCATTTCTGGTTTCCGCTCCTGTCTGTTGCGGAAGCGGCCGGCCTGCTGATCCCCCCGTCCTTCCGGATCCTCCAGAGATGGACCCCCGTGAGGACCAGGATCGAAAGCGGAAGGAAGATCACATGGAGGGCGAAGAAACGGGACAGGGCGGGCTGTCCCACCGCTTCTCCCCCGATCAGCAGTCTCTTCATGAATCCCCCGGGATCAAATGCGGAGGTCACTCCCAGCAGATCCGTCAGTTCCCGGGCGGAAGCGGCGATGTTGGACCCGATGGTCACCGCCCAGTATGCCAGCTGGTCCCACGGAAGCAGGTAACCGCTGAAATTGCTCAGAAGGGTGATGATGAGCAGCACCACCCCGATCACCCAGTTCAGGGACCTGTTCCCCAGGTAGGAACCCGTGTAAAAAACCCTGACCAGGTGCAGGAAGACCACGATGACCATTCCCTGCGCTGCCCAACGGTGCATGTTGCGGATGATCCGGCCGCCGGGAACCACATACACGATGTCCTTCACGGACTGGTAGGCCTGTTCCACGGAAGGATTGTAATAGATCATCAGGACCACTCCCGTAAGGATCAGGATCAGAAAAAGGAATCCGAGGATGATGCCCAGTCCGAAGCTGTATGCCGGCTTCATGGAGTGCACGTGCACCCTGGGGGCATGGATGTGCAGGAAGAAATTCCGGTTGATCGTCCGCGTGCGCTCACCCCTTCCGGGCCCTGCCCGCGATTCCCCTGCTGTCTCTTTTCTTTCCCGCGTTCTCATCACGATTTTCAGGAAATCAGGTATATGCGATCCGCACCTACGCTCCTGCCCGGATCCACGACGATCCGGCCGTCGGCCGACCTGTTCACCTCGTACCATGAAAGGTCCGCCGGTGCCGGTCCCGACAGCACCTCTCCCCGGTCGTTGTAACAGGATCCGTGACACGGACATGTGAAACCTTCCGTGCTCCGTTCCAGGATGCAGCCCAGGTGGGTGCAGACGGCCGATACGGCCCTGATCCCTTCATGATCCCTATACACATACAGGTTGTGGTCCTGCAGAAAGGTATAGGTGTCCACCGGGAACCGGCGCGGGTCGCCCAGGGCGATCCTTCTCCTTTCACCCGCCCTGCGGGGGAAGAACTGCCTCAGGTAACTGACGGCTGCAACGGCACCGGTCACCATCACAAGCGTGCCGGCCGCCTTCCGGATAAAACTCCTTCTTTTCATGGATCTGCCCTAAATTTATATACTTTTGAAATTAGTTCATTTCTTGAAATCCGGCAAAAAAATGAGAACTGTTCCGAAGGTGCTGACTGCCATGACGCTGGTTGCCGGGATCACAGGCACCCTGTTGCACTGCAACCGTGCTGAACCGGAAACCGGGTCCGGTGTTCCAGATTCCGGAACCGAGCAGCAGGCTGGTTACAGCGGCAGGGAAAGCTGCAGGGAGTGCCATGAAAAGGAGTACGATCTTTTTCTGGGATCGGACCATGACATGGCCATGGATACAGCCACCGCAGAGACCGTGCTCGGGGACTTCGACGATGTCACCTTCACCCATCTGGGCGTGACCTCCAGGTTTTATATGTCCGGCGGGAAATATTACGTGTATACCGAAGGACCGGATGGCGAAATGGATGATTTCGAGATCTCTTATGTGTTCGCCATCAGACCCCTCCAGCAGTACCTGGTGGCCTTCCCAGGGGGAAGGTACCAGTGCCTGCCCATCTGCTGGGACACCCGGCCGGCGGAGGAGGGCGGACAGGTCTGGTTCCATATCTACCAGGACGAACGGATCCCTCCGGACGATCTGCTTTACTGGACGCGGATCACCCAGAACTGGAACTACATGTGCGCCGAGTGCCACTCCACCAATGTAAGGAAGAACTATTCACACCGCAAAAAGAGCTACAACACCACCTGGTCGGAGATTGATGTCTCCTGCGAGGCCTGCCACGGTCCGGGCTCCCGGCACATCGAATGGGCAGAACTGGTGGAGCAGGGCAGCAGTCCGGATATATACCCGGACATGGGCCTGGTGATCCGGCTGAAGGACACCGACAATGCCACCTGGGTGTTCGATCCGGATTCGGTCACCGCCCGCCGTTCCGTCCCCCGCCCTTCCGACGAACTGGTCCAGATGTGCTCCCGTTGTCATTCCCGGAGGGCTGTGATCACCGAAGATTATTACCACGGGGGATCCCTGCTGAACACCCACTGGCCTTCCCTGCTGGAAGAGGAGCTTTATTTTCCCGACGGACAGATCCTGGAGGAGGTGTATGTGTACGGATCCTTCCTCCAGAGCAAAATGTACATGGCCGGAGTGGTCTGCAAGGACTGCCACGAACCCCACAGCGGAAAGGCTTACGTACAGGGGAACGCTCTCTGCTACCGCTGCCACATGGCCTCGGAATACGGGGGCAGGGAGCATCATTTCCACGACCCGGCGGATGAAGGGGCCAGCTGTTACGAATGCCACATGCACGAGCGCACCTACATGGTGGTGGACCCCCGGCGCGATCACAGCATCCGGATCCCCAGGCCGGACCTGTCTGACAGGCTGGGGACCCCCAATGCATGCAACCAGTGCCATGACGACAAATCCACCGGCTGGGCCACAGCATATCTCAGGGAATGGTACGGACAGGATCTGCTGGACCAGGAACACTACGGGGAGGTCATTTGGGCTGGCCGCAACCGTTACCCGGAAGCTAGGGAAGGACTGATCAGGTTTGCGGGGGACCGGGAACAGCCTCCCATGGTACGGGCCACCTCCGTTTCGCTTCTGGGTAACTACCCGGAAACATCCGTCACGGAGCTGCTCCGGAGGATCAGCACCGACAGCGATCCGCTTGTGCGTTATGCCGTGCTGACCGTGGCCCAGCACCGGGAGCCGCAGCTCATCAGGGACATCGCCGTCCCCCGGCTCAGGGATTCCATCCTGCTGGTCAGGCTGATGGCCGCCAACGCCCTGACGGCGGTCCCCCGCCAGATGATCCCTGCCGGCTCCCGGGACAGGCTGAACAGTGTCCTGGAAGAGTACAACGCCTCCCTGATGATCAATGCAGACCATCCCTCTGCCCACCTCAATTTCGGGAACCTGTACCTGAATGCGGGACAGCTGGACAAGGCCGAAGCCTCCTATCGCGAAGCCATTGAGATCGAACCGGCCCTGGTGGCCCCCTATATCAACCTGGCGGACCTGTACAGGAGAATGGACCGGGATGGCGAAGGGGAGGCGGTCCTGAAAAGCGCGCTGGAGAAATATCCCCATCTGGCCCCCGTCCAGTACGCCCTGGGTTTGCTGAAGGTGCGACAGGGAGAAAACGACGAGGCGCTCACGCATCTGGAACAGGCAGCCCGCCTGGATCCGGCCGATCCGCAGTACAGCTATGTCTACGCCATCGGCCTCAACTCAACCGGGAAACCCACCCAAGCCCTGGATGTCCTGGAAAAATCCCTTGAGGACCACCCGTATGACCGCAACATCCTGTACAGCCTTGCCACCATTTCCATGGAGCAGGGGATGGCCGACCGGGCCCTTGAATATGCACGGAAACTGGCGGAATATTACCCCGAAGACCCGTCCTACCGGCAACTCCTCAAGATCCTTTCCGATTAAATCCCTGCCTGGATTTTGAGAATCGCCCGATAACTGTTATATTTGCACCCGAAACATTGCGGGGTGGAGCAGTTGGTAGCTCGTTGGGCTCATAACCCAAAGGTCGCAGGTTCAAGTCCTGCCCCCGCTACTACAAAAAAAGATAAGCCTCTGTAATTAAAGATATTACAGGGGCTTTTTATTTCTAGGTGCGTTGATAGGTGCGGTTTCTATATCATTGTACATCTGCTATTCTTTTCCCGCCTAAAATTCAATAAAAACGTGTTTATGATTGAGGAATTTTCCTTTAATCAATATGTCACTATTTGTATCAAATAATATCAATATGCCATTTAAGGCTCCAGGCAGGCCCATTTTTGGATTTTTATTCACCATTGGTAGTTTTGTTAATTATTATATAAAGTTTGTTGATAAAGACGTAATAGGCCTTAAATTTAATTTGTGTATATTTGTGTTATAAAACATATATTATCAAATATGGAAAAAATACAGCTTTTGGAACTCAGTTTGGATGATTTCCGAAATATGCTTTCTGAAGTGGTAGACGAACATATGAAGCAGTTAGACAAAGACACCCCGGAACAGCTTTTAACGAGAAAGGATGTCGCTGAAAGACTTAAGATTTCTCTTCCAACCCTACATAAGTATACTGAACTGGGAATTCTAACTCAGCATAAGATTGGTGAACGTGTATATTACCGTTGGAGTGAAGTACTAACAGCAGCTAAAAGGATTGAGTCAAATAAACGGTTAAGTTCTTGATATGAAGATATCTTCATGTGCATTTATGAATATTTGATGAACATTAAAAAATAAGATATGTACTATATTAGAACATATTTACCAGAGAAATTGAACCTGGAAGAGCATGTAATGCTTTTCCCTCCTATTAAGATCAATAACTTTCACATAGATAATTTGAAATACATCCTCGGATTAATTACTAAAATATCTACAAGGAGTGATCATTTTGATACACATACAGGAATGGTTCCTCTTAATGCTGAAATCCTTAGAAAGAAGATTAGAAATTATAAGCAGTATCTCGATTATGCTCTTTCTACTGGAATTCTCGAGACTGATAACCATTATATCCCAGGGAAAAAATCCAAGGGATACAAATTTTCTGACGAATACTATGATAAGGTAAAATCTGTCCCTATTGTAAATTATTCCTTGATGAAGAAGAATAAACAAGAAATACCCTATGATCCAGTTGTACAAGCAAAATATCCATACTTATCTAAATGGTTTAATGATAACCTTGAAATTGATCATACAGGAGCTGTTGAGTTCATTGAATCTAATTATTCAGGAGATGAAAACATTTACAAATACAATCAAAACCTATGTAGAATAGACATGCTAAAAGACCATCAATATTACATGTCTGTTGGTGAAAAGAGTCAGAGATTCTATACTAATATTTCTGGTTGCAACAAAGGTTTGAGGAAATTCATTAAATACGCAGGGGAAGAACTTGTAGCGGTTGACATCAGGAATTCACAACCATTTATGAGTTTAATCTTATTCAAACCTGATTTCTATAATACAAACTCAACATCTTCTTCATTTTCTTTATACTCCATATATTCTAATCCTCTATTATATCCTTCCACACATTATTATCCTTCCCTTATGTTGTACAAATTGTTAGAAAGCTCTAACAATAATGACGTTAAGCTTTATACAGAATTAGTTACTAATGGGGATTTATATGACTATCTTGAGAAAGAAATCAAGAATGAATTGGGAATTGAATATCAGACCATAGGAGACCTGAAGGATGAATTCTTCAAAGTACTTTATTCCACGAATTATCTGATCAACCAACCATACGCGGCAACAAAACGACTATTCAGGGATCGTTTTCCTACTGTATATAAAATATTTAAAGAGATAAAGAGAGGGAATCATAGTCAACTTCCAATTCTACTTCAGCAAATTGAATCATTCATTGTCCTCGATAAAGTATGTCGAAGAATTTCCATAGAACGTCCATATCTTCCAATCTATACTATTCATGATAGTATCGTAACAACTACAGTGAACGAAGAGTATGTTGCTGTAATTCTCAGGGAAGAGCTAATTCTGCATATCGGTCATAAACCAAAGTTGAAGATTGAGTATTGGAAACAAAATACTTGATGTGTGAGGAGCAAAAAGACTCTAAAAATGAGTTATTTGCTTTAATTCTCTATCGGCTAATCCTCAACTAATTCTTGTGGCATTGGCATCTGATCCCAAATCCGACCTTCAAGTAATCTGCCGGTTTTTTTCTTATTTGTACCACCCCATTGCTTAAAAAAGAAAGGTACCCCTTGAATTAAGCATTTATCTCTAATTTCTGTGACCCATTCCTGTAACATTGGTCGTGCACCAGGACCAGATTCACCACCGACAATAACCCAATCAATATTTTCTAACTTAATATCTTTTATTCTTCCAATAAGAGGCTCAAGGGATAGAAATCTTACTTTTGCTGGAACATATCTTAAATCACTGAGTCTGTGAATAACTTCCTGATTTTCTATTGACACGCCAATCCAAATATTATCAGTCCAATTAAGTAAAGAGGAATATTTCATTAGTAGATCAGACCTTTTGGTAAGTACTTGAAAGGTATGTTGAGGATTTTCATTCATTACCTGAAAGACATTTCTAATGAATTCAAGCGGTAATTCTTCATGAAAAAGATCACTCATCGAATTAACGAAAACAATCTTGGGATTTGACCAAGTATATGGTTCTAACAAACTCTCTGGATGTGTACTTACTTGAAAACCATTCTTGTATTTCTCAACACCCATTGCCTTCAACCTCATTGCCATTCGTTGTGCATAACAATTTTTACAACCTGCTGATATTTTTGTGCAACCAGTTGAAGGATTCCATGAAGTTTCAGTCCATTCAATTTTCGATATTGCCATTATTTTATCTTTAAATAAACCTTATTTGGTTCTCTACTATAATATCGATAATTTATATAGAAAGCTGGCTTCCGCAAAGGTTTTCCATCACTACCCATTATTTCTAAATTTTCAACCTCTTGAAAATTTTTAAGAATTTGTACTGCATGACTTGGACGATGTCCATTACTTACAGTGAAATGATATACCTCACCATTACTTCGCTTTCTCTCTATTAAATATGATCTCAATTGTTTTTTAAATTTAATAATATTTGGCTTCTTAGTCAGGTTACTAAATAAGGAATGTTTAGGTTCAAATGTCCAACCTCTACCCTCCTCTTCATCAATCTTCCACTTAGCATCGAGCATTTTCTCAAATCCAAGTATATGACTAGTAAAAAAGAACAAACAGAAATACTGATTTTTATTACGCGTGATTATGAATGAATCGACGTAATGTTTATTACTAAAAGCAAAGTACTCCCTAAATTTATTTTTCAAATTTTCTATAAAATCCAATCCAGTTGATGAAAGAGGCCACAAGTTCTCTGGTACCAATTCATTAATAAAACTTATTAAGCATTGGGGCGTTGCATTTTCTGCAAATCTAAACATGAATTGAGTAGGCAAGAATAAAAGGATTTCAGAATTGTTTGATTTGAGTAATAGTCTAAGATCTTCTACTGTTACGTCTTTATATCCGTAAGGATCAATGAAGATAAATACTTTACGATTCGGATGTCTCATAAATTCTTTAACCAATTTCGGAACTAGTTCCCGATAGTCGATACAAGAAAATGTTATGAGGATATTTTTCTTAGAGTTAAATCCACTATTATAGATATGCTTTTTAACTTTATCAATCTTATCTGGGTCAATATCATTGAAATGGCAATGAAACTTAGTTATATTCTGTTTTTCTTTTTGAACTCCGCAGATAGTCTCAAGTATAATGATTGGACTTCCTTTTCCACCATTATCATAAATACCTTCTCCACAGAATAAATCAAACAAGTAAATGTCGTTTACTGTATAGGAATGATGTAAAATACTTAGGTAGCCTTCAAGGTAAAGCTTAAGTAGTTTTATTTTTACCTCTGAATGTTCTTGGAGATATATTTGAGATTCCTTTAAGGCCATGATTAAAACTAATGATGACTAAAATTACCTTGATAGTAATAAAATGTCAAGCAAAACAAGTATTTGATATAGCCATCTAATACCACTTCAAGACTTTCTCAGGTTGAGTAGTATTACTGTATGGTGAGATGGCAAAAGTCTGTTTTTCGTAATACCTTCAAACACCCTTAACAGAATTGCTAATATTTCAAATATTATTCAGGTGTCTTGGGGAATTTATAACGTATATTCCTTGTAATCAGTCCAGATAAATATTAACTTGGGTTTTCAATCCTCAAAGTCGAGGATCATGAAAAGAAAAATATCCTTTATCGCTTTCATGATACTTCCGGTTTCTTTTCTTTTTGCACAGTTTTAACGAGGGAGAAGAGTGATACCACTTCAGGGGAATTTTTGATACCACATGAATTTTAAATTAACGTGAGTTCGACATAAAATCAACTAGCTAATGCCATTGATGTATCAATTACCTCCAGGTTCAGGGAAGGTTTCTTCGGCAGATAGTAATACGCTATCAGTCCGGCGATTAGGTTCACCA